>Ga0256871_1000005_pt1 | contig 72756 bp, 75 predicted proteins | sample RumenRJG_07RNA_FD_185439 | JGI IMG/M metagenome (GOLD analysis project Ga0256871, IMG submission 185439) | Metatranscriptome of bovine rumen microbial communities from Lethbridge, Alberta, Canada - Rumen RJG_07 (Metagenome Metatranscriptome) | ecosystem: Host-associated > Mammals > Digestive...
AACACTTTTAGCTACTTTTATACGTACTTAATTGAATAATTTATGAATTTCAATAGATTTAATAACTCCGGATCTAAAACTCAGAATGAGTCAAATCCTAATGATGTAAATCATATACATATGAAGGATCTACCTCAGGGTGATGTAGAAACTCAGAAATCAGCAATCCTTAAGATAATTAATGGTAATGATAACTTACCCATTGATCTTAAGGATAAACTCTCAGCTGATGTAAATGAGGTAGAAGATGAGAATAAGGTACCTTCACTTCTTAGTAAAATCAATAATGAAATTGATATTATAGCTAGAGGTGGAGCTATCATCAAGTCTGGAGATAAGGTAAAGGTAGTTGACCCTAAGAAAGTCAGTGAGGAATATAAGAAATCATATGATGAGTATAAGGCAGCTAGGGATAAACTTAAGCAAGCTAAGACATTAGAGGAGCGTAGAAGAGCTAAAGAGGAATTAGAAGATAAGAGAGCTAAAAGAGCTGAGTGTTATAAAGCTGTAGGTGAAGTAGTTGGAGCTGCAGCTGATAGAGTTGGTCAGTTTGGTCAATCAATCCTTACTTCCGATCCAGATAAATTTATTGAATCTACTCTAGGTGCATCTACTGATATTATTAAGTTAGTAGGTAAAGGTATGGCTAAAGGATTATTAGCTGTAGGTGCAGGTTATACCTCATGGAGGGTAAATAATAAAGTAGAGAAAGAGGTAGATAAGGAATTAGGTGACGCTAAGAAGTTTTCAGCTGAGATTACTAAACCTGGAGTAAAGTTTGATTCTAAATCTAGTGATGACTCTAACTATATTCCAGATGAAGAGGAAGATAATGATGAGTATAATGAGATATCCTCTAAGTTATCTAACTATAAATCTGAGGTATCTAAGACTAATAATGAAGAGAACTTTGAAGATGTAGGTCCTATTAAGTCATGGGATGATGCATATAAATATGGATATGCTAAACTTAAGCAAATCCATGGAGATAACTATGATGAGACTAAGGCTAAGGAGACATTAGATGGACTTAAATCTAAGTATCCTAATACACCTCAGTCAGTTATTGGTGCATTAAAGTTCGGTAGATGTAGAAAGTCAGATAAGGATAAGAAATCTAATTCTAGATTATCTAACTCTGACTTACTTAGGTACTCAGTTGATAAGGAGTTTAATAACTCAGATGATTTACCCAAAGATTCCTACCTAGAGGATAGCTCATCTAAGAGATATATTAGTATTGAGAATGACTTAGGTATTGACATACCTCTATCTTCATTAAAGTCAGCTAAAGATTTAATATCCTATTTCAATATTCCTGACTTTACTGCAGATATTGAAGCTAAGTCTAAGGATAATGAGGATAATAACTATCTAAGTGCAGGATATTCTAACTCAGGTAGATTTAAGTTAAGTGAAATCAAAGATATTAATACAATGATAAATTCACGTCAGTATGACTCTCATATTTTATTCTCTAGTAAGAATGAATTACTAGAACTTAAGGAGATATTCCCTAAGTTAGCTAAGAAGTTAGGTGAGTCAAATCTTCCATTTACTATTGATTGGGATAATGGATTCCCTATTGAGTTAGACATCTATTCTAGTAAGTTTACTAAGAATTACTTAGATGTACTTCCTGAGTTCTACTTCACTATAGAGAAGGATCCAAGAGCTAAAGGTCAGGAATTCTTTATGTCATCTGATAACCATAATGAGTTAGGAGGTGGACCATATAATGAGAATCAGGCATCCACTATCATAAATCAGTACATGAAGAATGGACTTAAGGGAGTAAGTGAATATGTTAAGAATTGGAGATTAGTCACTAATGATGGAGTTAACTATATTCATGATAATAATGATAACTCCATTGGTACTAATGAATTAATGGATTCACTTATTCATCCTACTAATGCATTCATTAGTTACCTAGGTAAAGGTGAGTTTGAGGTAAGACGTAACTATATAGATAAGGATCCTGAGTTTACTCTTACATTAGTTGGACCTGATAACTTTACCGTACTGTCACGTAAACATAAGAATTGGTCAGGTACTATGATTAGTACTGATAGTGTAGTTAAGTTATTAAATGCATTTTATATTAGTAACTCTGAAGTTGATTCACTTACTAGCAGTTTATTCAGTAACTCACGTATATCTGAAGTAACTCATGATAGAAGTTATGATAAGAAGAATTTTATCCAAGATGCAGTAAAGTTCATTAATATCCATAATTGGAAGGAGATCCTGAATGACCTAACTCATAACTTAGGGTATAATGTTAGTTGGGATTGGAGTCAGTTCCAGTCACCTCAGACTTTCATTGATTGGGCATCCCTTAATGATAATCTAGTATGTGATGAGTTATTCATGGTATATGATAAAGTCATTAAGTCTATGAAGACTAGGTCACTTAATATGGACGATGACTCAACCTATCAGAGTAACTCAGTTAAACCTAACCTTACTCTAAGTCCAGGTGAGTCACTTACTATGACTAACCTAGATAATGATGACTCAGTAGTATTTACTAATAGGGATTCAGTTAGCTATCCTAAGTCACTCATTAAGGCTTATCTTATCATAGTTAAACCTAATTCATATGATGATGTAGATTTTACTGATGGTAAACCTTATGGTAATCCTAGGTATATACTGTCTACTTCAGATCGTGAATTTAATGAATTCATGAACTGGAGTAACTTAATGAAAAATTTAAATTCACGTAAAAATAATTCGATTATGTATTTTGGAAGAAATAACTCAAGATTAGATATTCCTGAGTTTACTGATGCTGATTGCCTTAATGTATACAATGCATCAGGAGCTGACCTTAAACAGCCTGATAGACGTAAGGTAGCTACTGTAAGATATGCATTGGAGTCAGATGAGATAGTTAATGGAGATGCTAATGCACTCAGGAATATGATGGACTTCGTCAAGAGATCTTCTAATTCAGGTGATGTAGCTCTAGTTAAAGCTGAGTTAGCTAGTATGATTCTAGCTAGTAATGGTGAGTCTCTTAACTCACGTTACTCTAACTCAGAAAAGATAGAGGATTGGGATCAAGCTGCTGAGTTTGCTAAGAATCGACTCAAGATGATTCATGGTGATAACTATGATGAGTCTAAAGCTCAGGGTATGATTGACGGACTTAAGAAGAAGTATCCAGATAATCCTATGGTAGTAATGGGAGCTATTAGAGGTACTCACTCTAATTCTAGATACGTCAATTCCTCAATCTATGCAGGTATCGCTAATATAGGTGCAGTTCTAGTTATTGATAACTCACATAGAGAGTATTCTATGTTTGAGGTAGTTGATAAGAGTGAACCTATAGGTCAAATTGTTTCCTATGTTAGGAATGCATACCCTCAGTTCACTGGACATGACCTAGAGGTTGAACCTCAAGTTATTACTATAGATCGTGATAGAGCTAACCTTAACTATGCTGACTACATGAAGAAAGTTGAAGCTGCAATACCTGTAGGTTATAAATCAGCTGTAGTTGGTGAGGATACCTCATATGACTTTACTCATACTTCATTCAATTACTGGAATCAGAGTATGAACTCACGTGAACTAGATCCAGGTAAGACTCCAGATCCTAAGGTATGTGAAGGTGTAGTTAAGCTAGCTAGAGAGTATGCACCTAAAGTAAAAGGTCCTGATTGGAGGAAGTATACAGCTGAGTATCTAGCTAAAGTAGGTCAGAATATTCCTGATATCACTCAGTACGACTTTGATGCATTCTATTCTTATGCAGTTCGTCATCCTGAGATATATAAGGATGAGGTAATCTTAGCTCTTGACTGCCTATCTAGTCAGTCTGGATTCCCAGGTGATGTGAGATTTATGAACTCTAAGGCACCTGATGGAGCTAGGGATATTACTGTAATAGTTGATGGTAAGAAGTATCCTGGAGTAAAACTTTGGATTGAGGCAAGTAAGGGATCTAGAAATATATGGATACTCCCATCTAAGAACTTAGCTAAGGATATGGTTAAGTTCGTAGGTGGAAGATTTGATGGACCTGCATTTGGTAAGGAGTATGTAGATATGGTATCTAATTCTGATGCAGGTAGGAGACTGCTTGTATCTGATAGTGGTGGTACTGATAAAATTTCTACTTTCATGTCAAATATAACTGATATGATTTATACTGAGTTCGATAATATTAATACTATCACTACTAATATGTCAGTACTCACTAGTCATCACGGATACATCAAGTCAGAAGATGACTTTATTAGTCAATTTAAGATTAAATTGAACTAATATAAGTAGCTCAGTTAGGTTAAATACCTAACTGAGCTATACTAATACTAATTAAGATGAAATTAAGATTTAATAACAATAAAGTAGCTTCAGTTGATATTGACTTAGATAGAGGAATAAAGATTAGCTCAGGATTTGATGATATTACCTTACGTAAAAATGGGGATACATACATCCTAACTGATGGTCATTCAGTTAGTGGAGGATATAGTGCACTCTCTAATGGAGGTGAACTAAGAACTAATGATCCTGATAGAGTAATCGAGTCTCTAATAAGTACTTTATCTAACACTATTGATGTAACTCAATTATAATGAAGATTTACTTTAACTCACGTGAGAAAGTAGATCCAGATACATTAGAACTAGCTAAGAAGTCAGGTGTAGTACAGAAGAAACCTAATGGTAAGTGGGGAATAATCTCACTTAAGTCAGGTGAATGGTGGAATGCTAATTACTTATCTAGGGAGTCAGCTGAGTCAGCACTCAAAGCTTATCATTCAGGTAGATTTAATAATACTAAACTAGATTTACTTAATAAGAAGTCAGCTATATACTCTAGGTTAGATCAAGATAACTGGAAGAATCTAGTAACTGACTATCTTAGTGAATTAGGATATAAGATACCTCCAATAAATCAAGATAGCTTTGATGCATTCTATTCATATGTAGTTAGGCATTCTGATGTATATGGTAAGGATATTATTAATGCACTTGAATTCTTAGTTAATCCATCTGGATCTAACTTTGACATACATGACCTTAATTAGGTCATTAACGTATAAATAAGAATAATATGACACTCTCAATAAATGGACTTAATTTCGAGGAGTCAGTAAATGAGTTATTCACTAAATATGGAGTAACTCAAGATCAGATCCTTGACTTTAATAAGACTCCAACTGGATATGACTTTGAGGTTAATAAGACAGTAGACTCAGAGGTTAAGATGAATGCTGATGTAGATAATCTTATTAAGTCTAATAAGTTCAAGTCTACTGATGTAGCATTTATATGCTCAGATAATAAAGTACATACACCTAAGGGATCTACCTTATTCGAACGTATTAAGGAATTACGTGAATCTAACTTAGTACCTATAGTTGGATTCAGTAACTTTATTGATGCATCAAATGACTTCAATAATATAACTGACTCACTTAAGAATGGAACTCCAGTAGTGTATGGAGATCACGTATTGACTAAGGAAGGTCAGGAACTTAAGGGATCCCTAATCACTAATGCGCGTCAATCAACTGAGGATCAACACATTCCAGTTATTATAGTTAATATCTTACCCACAGGTCTTGGTAACTTGACTCCTGATGCAGTAATTCAGGGGATTGACTTAGTTGAAAATACTAATAGAGGTATAATAGCAACTATATATAATGATACTCCAGGTCTATCAGTAGCTGTCTTATTCTCTAGGATAACTATGTTTGAGATGTATGGAGCTGACCCTGACTATAAATTTAACTTTAAATCAGTAGCTAGGTAATTATATCTATTTACTAATTATAAATATACCTATGAAATTATTCTTCAATAAGTCAAGTGAGCAAAAGATAAATAAGTCATTTGATGTTAAGATAAACTTAAATGGTCAATTAATAAAGGATAAAGCATCATCTGAGATAGTAATTGGATCTGATGGATCTATATTTTATACTTACTCACTACCATTACTTAATATAGTAATGATTGACTCATCTGATAGTATAGATCGTAGGTCAGCATTATATGATTCAATAGAAGGTGATGATAGACCTCAGATTGTATCAATTGAGGATGACTTATGGTGGAGTACTAATGGTACTAAATGGTATCCTAATTCAGAATACTCTAGTCTCACTAACTTTATGTTAGTTAGTCAATTACAATCAGGTAAGACATTAGTAACTACAGGTAAAGAACTGTGGACTTATCTATTTAATAGAGAATATAGAGGATACCTTAAGGAAGTGCATAAATTTAAGTTTATTTAAGATGAGCAATGAACTAATGGATCAATTAATGAATGTTGACTGGATATCTAAGAGTCATCCATTAATAGCTTGGTACTTAAAGGAATTTAAGACTGATTATGATGTATGTAAAGATCCATTTGATGGAGATCCAGTCCTAAAATTCTACTCTAATAGATTAAATGAACCTGATTTCAGAGTTTATCTAGTTAGGGTTAATAATAAATCTATTAATCCATCAGGAAGTTACTGGATTATATCAAGTAAGTATCCTACAGTAGAAGGATGTAATGATGCTGACATAGCTGAGTTAATATTCCTGATTAGTATAAAGTCAAGTGAAATAGATAAATTCCTATCTAAGTTAAAGGTACAGAATGATATATTATCCAGTTATTCCCTTAGTTCGATACATAAATACTTATATAACTTTCTAAAGTCAAGTACTGAGTTAAAGTATAGAGTATCTGATAAGTATCCTTATCGTATAAATATCTATAGTGAACCTAATTCAGTTCAACCTCTATTCTATCTAGATGGAAGTAAGACTTCTACTAATTGGAGTATATGCATTCAAGGTAATGCATTAACTGAAATCAAAGGTATTGATGAAAAGAAATTAGTCGTATTACTAGATGTATATAATCCAATAGATGCAGTTAATAATGGATGCGATCTATATAAATGGATAACTGAGACATTAGCTTTAAGTCACTTTATGCCACCTGGATATAAATTTAACTCGAGATTACTTAACTCCACATTATTAATATGTGATAAAGTATACTAAACTCACTCAGTTCACAGTAAGTATTAATTAGGTAAATAATTCAATAATAATGGATATAAATAAGATATTACTTAACTGTAATGCTATATATGGTAATGGTACTGTAGTTACTAGGAAGTCAGATGAGGAAGATAATTCAATTGACTTAACTAGAAATAGGAACTCTAGGTATTATCAGAGTATTAGGATGGATATTCAGGTTGACATGAATGAATTTCCTAATGAGGTAGTTAATGTCAACTGTGGTGACTCATATAGAGAGTTAGTATGGGAATTAAGTCCTAATGCTAAGTCAGTACTTAAACCTTATGTAGGTAACTTTAATGAGATAACTATATACTCAAGTAACTGGGTTACTGATCCTGATGTATCTAATGAGAATTCTATTGTATGTAGCTCACTTAATAAAGCTATAGATAATAAGTTCTTACCTGATAGATTAGTATTACAGAGTAAAGATATAGATTTAGTACATGGTAACTTAGATGCAGATGGCATATTAACTATGTATAGATTAGCATACCCTAACCTTATTCAGAATACTAAATATAGATAAATGAAATTACGTAAAATAAACTCACATACCTTACCTAGTGATATTGAGGTAGCTGATAAGTACATATGGGACCTTACCTATGATAACTATGTAGAGATACTATCTAAGATTGCTAAGGAGATTGGAGTTAAATTCAATATAAAGAAGTCATTTAAGAATGACTATACTGGAGTTGATGACTTCATGAAATACATAAGTAATCCTAAGGTATGTGATGATCGTATGTATAACCTAGCTAGTTACGTATTTGGTAACCTTAGAGGTGTATTAAGAGATTATAGAGTAAACAATAGAATTAGTAACTTCACTTATCAACCATATCTAAAAACTGTAGTTTCTACATATGATAAGAATTTACTTGATATAGTAGAGGTAATAGCTAAGATATATTCAATACCTGAAGTTAACTTTACTAATGTATCAGTATACCTAGATAGGAGAGGTAATGGATGTAAAATCACTTTAGATATGCCTTTAGCCAAGACCTCCCCATATGTAGGTGGGTCTAGGTCTAAATGTACCTCAGATATCAAGTCAATAGCTAGGGAATATGATCTGGACGTAGAGATATATGGAGGATTTGATGAATATTACTATAGTACCTCTGGAAGTATCTTAGATAGGTCATTATCTGAAGGATATATATTTGAGACTAAGTGGATTAAGTTAAGTAATTCATCAATTAATAAGTTAGCTTCAGATATAAAGTCACTTAATGACTTCCTTAAGGATGAAGATTACTTAGATACTTTAGCATCAGAATATAGTAAATAATCTAATATATTTATTAATATGAATAATTATCAATTAAATTCAGTTATTGATTACGTCTATGGACGTCAGACTAACAGTATTGGTTCATTCCTCCATAAGAAGATAGCTAATATCTTTAAGGGTAACTATAAGGCAGTTAGAGATATGTGTTATCAGACTCAGACGGTTGACCTAGTTACTAATCAGGGTACATATAGAGTCCAGATTGGATTTGGTAGTGGACTCTTTAATGGTGACTTTAATGCAGCTATGATTCTATGTAATGATGATGTACTTGGGTCAGTTAAGTTCTATCAGGACCTAGCTAAGTTTACTGGTATCTACTTTACTGATGCTGACCATCAGGAACCTTTAATTATTGCAGTTAAAGCTAACCCTGAATCTAAGTATTATCTGCATGCATATGATAAGTTAGCTGAGGTATCTGGACATATCTATGATAACCTCGAGTTAGGTCTTGCTAAGCAGATATATTCCTCAATGAGCAACTTCAATGACATCATTGAGTTAAGAAATGAGTGGTATTCCTGGAATGATACTATAACTAAGGAGACTAAGGATAACATTGAGAAGTTTATCGAGATCTCCAATAATATTACACTTAAGTAGGTCCAAGTTAGCTTAGCCAACATACAGACTTAAATAAGTGTATTTTATGGAGCGTATTAAGTTGTAAGTTTCTTTACAACACTGTTGATACGCTCCTAAGAGTTTATAAGCGTAGCTTTAAAGTGTTGTAATGTTAATTAAATATATTTCTTTACAACACTTATCAATATGTTTGTTATAATCTTAGACGCGTATTTGAGGTGTTGTAAAGAAATCCATAACTCACGTTAGTGATAGGTTTACAACACCCTTGATACGCGTCTAAGAATAACAGAGCGTAGCTCCTAAGTGTTTTAAACGTAAGTTTAGATAAAGATAAGGTATTGTATTCTAATCTTAAATAAAATTAAAGTTAAACTTAAAATTAAAGATAAGATATTGTATTCTAATCTTAAATAAAATTAAAGTTAAACTTTAAATAAAAGATAAGATATTATAAGTTTAATCATAATTTAAATAAAAGTTAAACTTTAAATTAAAGATAAGAATATTATAATCTTAAATAAAACTAAAAATTTAATAAACTGACCTATTATAAGAGTTTATCACTGGCGTAGCTAACTTAGAACTACATAAGTGTTGTAAAGTATTAACTTTTAGGAAGTTGGTTTAAAACGCTGGGTGAAAGACCTTTAAGTTGAAAGTTAAGAATACTGTTATGTACGATATAGATTTTACTCCATATGACCGTCAGGTCAACTCAGCTACTCATGCTACAGCTAAAGATTATGCTCTAACTGGCATGGCAGTCGCTGCACCTTTACCTTTACCTGGTACTTCTGTAGTAGGTGCATTAGCTGGATTAACTGTAGGTGTACTATTAGCTGGAGATAGGGAAATATATGTTACTTATCTAGATAAGAGAGGTGCCATTAAAGTCGAGAAATGTAAGGAAATAAGTCGAACTGAAACCTTAGGTGATTTAAAGAAAAGATATAAAGCTAATCTAAAATCTAAAGGTAATACTAAGATTAAGTTTAGGATAGATACACATAATGCTTTAGATAAAGTAACTGACTGGGCTAATAAGAAATATTCTCAACTTAAGAAGACTAAGGCATATAAGTCTACAATCAAAGGTATAGCTAAGGTAGACTTAGCAGTTAAGAAAGGAGTAAAGAAAGTAAAGTCAACTAAGGCATATAAGAAAGCTGAATCTGGAGTAAAATCTGGAGTTAGTAATGTATCTAAAGCAGCTAAGGGAATATTTAATAGAGTTAAGTCTAAGTTAGCTAAGAAACAGAGTAAGACTAATAGTAGACCTACTTATACTGAATTCATTAATTGTATATGTGATGAAGTATATGGTAGCTCACTTAGGTCACTTAACTCTAAGCATAATTTAGATGATATAATTAATAGAATATATTAAGATGGACATAACTTTTATAAGTAAAGAATTAGGAACTTATTATGATAAAGTCCCTAATATAATCTCTAGTAAGTTCCCTAAGTTAGCTAAAGTATTAGATAGCATAAGAGATAAGTATATTATAAATGTATATAAAGATACATTTGATAATGCAATAAAGATAAGGATAGACTTTGAGTCAGCTGGTAGATTTAGGAATGATAATTCACTATCATTTACATCTGCAGGTGACTTATCTGACATGATTGCTAAGAATACCTTATCTCAACTTAAGTGGGATGTTAAGGCTGAGTATAATCATCAGAAATTTAGTAAGACTGAATTATGGTTTACTGACCAATTAATAGCATTCTTAGTAAAATCACTAGCTAATTCTAATCCATCTAGCTTAGGTAAATTTTGGAAAGGATTAAAGGGTGAGGAAGATTATAATATAATATCTTACTTCTATAAATATACTAATGATACTAGTGACTATAATCACTATTTAGGTAACTTATGGTTTTAATTTAAAGTTAATATATGGCTGAAGGATCTAAATTTAATGATGATGAAGTAGCTGACATACTAAGGGACTTCCGTAAAGATCTACCTGAGTTAGCTAAGGAATCAATAGGTTCTGCAGCTAAACCTGGAGATCAGGCATTCTCTACATTCCAGTCACTTTTAGATAAGTTTAATAAGAAGAATGGACTTAACTTAAAGATTAACTTCGTATCCTTATTTGATAACATGCCTATGTTATCTGAGGGTAATAATCGTAGGTTAGTTGAGCTATACATATCTGATACATGGCAGGATTTTAGGACTATATTCTTCCTACGTATTCTTATGTGCCTAGTTATCTTATCCGATAAGATAGCATCACCTGAAAGATTAGGAGATATGTCAACCACTCTTGATTCAGATATGAATATGGTCAATCAATTCTTCGATTTAATAAATAAGCTATCTAATCTAGGTCAGCAAATAGGTATATTCGATACTAATGCTGAGTTGACTAGGATGCATAAGGAAGAGGATGCTAAGAAGATGGGAGGTCAAGATAATGCTCTAGCTAAACAGATACTAGATAAGTTATGGGATTCCATTAGAGGTAAAGAAGGTCAGGATAACAATAAGATAGAAGATAAAGGGTTATAAAATGTCAGTGGGTACGGACGTAAGATAATTAAGTATTTTAGTTCGTCGATAGGTATAGGTTAAATAGTAAGTTGATAAATAGGTTATAAGTTAATGTATAAAATTGGTTTTGTCATTTGCTGAGTCCGTACCCACTTTAATTTTAATAACATTACTAACTAATAATCAATAACTATGGCAATTACACGTCAAGATATTATAGATAGATTACATGAGTTAGGATATCAATTCTTTAGCTCAGGTGACTATAATTTAAATATTGTAGGTATACGTTACTCAAATACCAATACCAATAGATTTACTGATGAGATTCATGTAATCTATAAGGTAAATGGTAGATGGGTACATGACGTATATCAAGCCACTACTAAGCCAGGTACTGCATCTTTATTGAATCCTACCAATAGTAAGGGTACTGCTATCTTAGTTCCAGGTCAATATAGGTCTAGCTTTAAATTAGGGTATCATAAAGGTAAGTACCTGGCTTTAGTACAGACTAAGCCACTTAAAGTCTATAGGGATGGAGATAGAGATAAGGTACTTGACCTTAATCCTAAGACTATAGATGAAGGAATTTATGGAATTAATATCCATAAGTCAGGTAGAGATTCAGTTATTGTAGATAACTGGTCAGCTGGATGTCAGGTATTTAAGAGATCTTCTGACTTTAATAGATTTATCACTATATGTAATAAATCTAAGGATCTATATGGAAATAGTTTTACTTATACATTACTAGATAAATGGAAATAAGAATAAATAATTCACGTCAACTTAATCATACTATAGCATGGAGTAGAGGTGAAGGTAAGATAGACTCACCTGATAATAGAAAGTTATGGGATTTAATTCCTAAGACTATGCAGGCACTCCAGGATACTGAGTCAGAGTTCTTCTATAGATGTGGTATTAAAGATTATTCAAAGATTAATGTATCCCTAGCTAATTCACCTAGGGATGTACTCCAGACCTTTGGATTTGAGCTATATATCAATTGGAAGACTAAGCTTATCTCTAGTCAGACATTCCCAGCTATTGATAGATTCTCAGGGGTACCTGATATGGAAATGGCTAAGGCTATTAATTCTATCAGATTCTCTAAGGAAATTGGTACTATAGATGACCTTAATAGTGCTCTTCATCAATATGTAGGTAACTTCCCTACTTATATGGATGTATATGGAGTAGGAGCTACAACTAAGGATACTGACTTGGAATTAGTAGAGAAAGCATCACCTAGACTTGCTGACTTCATCTATAACTACACTGAGTATAGGACTCTACATGATATTAATACATTTAGAGTATACTTCGGACTCACTGGAGCTAGTAGATCTATAGGTAGGGATAAAGATGAAAATGAGTGTTCACTTAAGATAGCTCCTAATGGTAAGTTTATTAAGGACTTAGGTATTGATACTGAGTTAGAGATAGATCCACTATTCTATATACCTGAACCTATAGTACTTAAGGCACTTGAAGCTTATCGTAAGAAAGGTGACTCACGTGAGTTTAATAAAGTAATTAATAGATATAATTACGATAGTTTCTCAGTTCCACGTAGATATGAAGGTCCAGTAGCTAGGATTTATGGAATAGCTAAGGATATTAATAAATCAGTATCTAGTATTAAGAACTTCACTGTATACCTTCCGATGAATACAGTAGCATCCGAGGTATCTACTGCATTTAAGGATCATGTCACTGATAGATTCGGACGTCCATCAGTAGCTCTTAATCCTAATGAGATTGATTCATTCATACGTAAGGGATTAGAGGTATATGACATAATGTCTACTGATGAGTATGATAAGATATCTCAAGGTAGGTCTAATGGAACTGGATGGATTCTTCAATACTCTAAATTCACTAGTAAGTTAGATTATATGGCATTACAGTGGGCAGTAAGTTTATTTAATTATAAATTAATTGCTCATCAAGGTAAAGAGTGGAAGTCATCTAATGAAGGTGGATTAGATGATAACATAGAAGATGCATTCTTCACTCAAATTAATGGAATTATAAGTGACCTGCGTAAGTCAGGGATAGATTGGTAACGTACTTATTTGATTAACTACAAGGAAATTAAATGGCTAGTATAAGTCAACTTACTGCACTCCGAACTAATATTAATTCATTCGGAGGTAGGGTAGTCTCCTTAGGAGGTAGAGGTATGCAGGAGAGGGTATCCTCAGCTGCATTAGCTAGATTTGGAGATAACTCTATAGATAAGTTCTATAGTGACTTATCTGAACTGAAGCAATACTCTACCTCTAAGATATGTACTACTTCATCAGGTATTATTGAGGAGTACATAAATAAGTTCCGTACTGAGTCAGGTAATGTAGTATCAATAACTAAAGACGGTAATGAGATACCTGAGTCAAAGACTTTAAATGAGTTATTTAAGTCAGTAAACTTTACTAAGTCATTATTTCAGGATCACCTCAATGACTATATACAGTTCGGATCTGAGTTACTCCTTATTAAGGTACCTAAGTCAGGTAAGACTAAGGATGCATACCTAGAGAATATAAGATATCCTTATTCATCTATAGTTCATAGAGTAAGAGGTAAGGATGAGATATATGTTAATGGAGTAAAGCTCGATCTAACCTGTGATGATGGATTCTATCTACCTATAAGAATAGGTAAGTTAGATGTAGAGTTAGATGAGAATGTATCATACTCAGGAATTAATGATACTGGTATGATAGTTGAGGAAAAATGGTTAGCCTCAGCTCCATTATTCTATGGATTGGTAACTGAACTGAAGTTATTTATCCTAAAGGATATATTATCCTCACTCATTCAGATACAGGATATAGTATCACCTAACTTACTATTAACTCAGGTAGATAAGAATACTAGTCAGGAGAAAGCTACTGAGTTATCCAGTGAGATAGAGAAGTTAATCAATCAGTACGGTGACTTAACTCAGTTACTTGCATCTAATGCAGATATTAATACCCTATCTCAATTTACTCTAAATAATGTAAGAGTATATCCAGATATGTTAGGTGCCATTAATGGTACTAATAAACTGGATTTTACTCGACTTAAGGGTAATAATGGTGAGATAAGAAATGAGTTAGAGACTCAGGAAGGTCAGCTTATTAATGCTATAGGTATCCCAATTGACCTATATAAAGGTAATGCTACTAATAAATATGATGCATTATCTCAGTCAGATAGACTCTTATCAAGAGTTTCATCTGAGATGCATACAATAGATGACTCAATAGTTGAATTTACTAAAACTTATCTAAAAGGTATAGGTAAGTGGAGTGATGGACTGAGTGTAGTATGTAATTTATTTGATTATTCATTTATTGACTCAATCAATAGTAATTATAGGTATACTACATCTACTCAATCAACTCAGAACTTGAGTCAGTTAGCTGTATCTATTAAGGATACAATTGAACAGACTTATGATATCTTCGATCCTGATAAACTTTATAAGAGACTGACTGATGAGGCTGAGAAAGTTTATCCAGGTATTAAGGGTATGATTAGACCTGACTTTATAAAGAAACTTAAGAAGTCACATGAGGCTGAGGAGATGCCTCCAGAGGATCAAAGTGGAGGTGAAGATCAACCTGAGGATACTGGAGGTGATGAGTCACCTCAACCTGAGCAAGGTCAGGAGAGTCAGGAAGAGGTTCCCGCTGAGTCACCTAAGGAAGGTGAGGAATCTCCTGAGTCAGGAAGTGAACAAACTGAAGGTTAGTTATGAATAAGATATGTTTCTCAAAGATAAGAGATGATGTATACTTCAATATGAAGATACTTCCTATAACTACTATAGAAAGGTTATTTACTACATCACGTAGACTAACTCCAGATGAGGTATTTATTGAGATAGTTAAACAATCATTACTTGAATTTGAGAGATATTATCCAGTAAAGTTAACCTTAAAGACTCCTAACGTTAAGTGCGGAGTTAATGATATAGGATTTAATAATAATCAAGTAAGTTGGGTAAATAAATATTATCAGGAGGATGACCAATCAATTATTAAGTTCTATGATAACTCAGAACAGGTATTCTATGGATTAATACCTGAGAGTGACTTAGAGTTAATACCACTTGCAGTTAAGAGACTACAGCATAACTTTGGAGTTAGTCATCCTACTGATTACCGTAACTTTGAGTATCAGAATCCATATTTATATGGAGCCTCAGTTACTTCATATGCTTACTTTGCAGGTTTATTCAAGTGGCCAGTAATTGAGGATAAACGTAATTCTGAGGTTAGGTTGATAGATAAGACTTGGTTACTTCTTATGCCTTATGGTAATGATACATATCGTACATTAAGGTCATTAGTAACTAGGGATTGTTGTGACTATATTCTTGATTTAAAGAATAACTTTACTTTACCTGGAGTTCCAGTTGAGGTATTTAATGGATTGAGTCAGATACGTGAGAGACATGACCAATTAGTTCAGAAAGAGTTTAATTCAGCTCAAGTTAGCTGGGGATGGGATTAATAATATTGATATGGATATAAGATTTAATAATGGTAAAGCCAGAAAGGCAGGTCAGATGAGTCAGGCTGCAGGTGCACTTATTGGAGGTGCAGCATTAGCTGGAGGTATAATTCATGGTACTATAGCTGGTACTGCAGCTGGAGCTATGACTCATAGTGTAGGTAAAGGATTAGCTACAGGTGCATCTGTAGGTGGAGGTGTACTTTTAGGTTTAGGTTCAATAGCTGCTGCATTTATAGGATTAGGAGCTGCACTGAAGAAGATAGATACTATAGGTAAACCTGGTGATGTATGGTTATTCCATGATGGTGGAGGTATCTATCATGAGGAACATATTGGTACTCTGACTAAGGATAATAAAGCTGAGATTAAGTCTAAAACTAAGGAAACTAAGGATAAGGCTAAGAAATCTGGAGCTAAGCATATTAGAGTTAAGGTATGTTTCTATCCTGAGAGACTTAAGGGACTCAAGATAAACATGAAGAATAAGTTCAAGAAGTATAAAAACTCACGTCAATATAACTCTATATTTGATAAAGTTTATAGAGGATCTAACCTTGATATCTATAATAATTTTATGATAATGTAGATAAATCAATAGATGGTGTATATGAATGTGTAAATATACTAACCGCATCCGATATAAAGACACTTATTCCTAATAATGGTATTGTTCGAGTCCCATTTATTTATCTTAATGGACACGATAAAAATAATGACTGGACTCTATATAAAGGGAAGCCTGGATATAAGGAATCAGTATACGTAGGAATATATTCACCTCATGTTGGTATTGGTACTGATAACTCACATTTTAGTGAGGTAAGTAGAATTGATTTCAAAGAATTCGACCCTGATTTACTCATGTTTGTACTAAATAATGTAAATTCTCATGGATTCCTTGATGTAGATGCATTCTTAAGATATTTCAATTAATATAATAGATAACTATGGTAATTAGGTCTAGTAATACATTACAGTTGAATTCAACTAAAGGTAAGATAGGAACTGGATTAGCTATATCAGGTCTAGTTGGAGGTACTGTTATTACACCTGCATTAGCTCAATCAACTGTAGGTTTACCTGTAGTATTAGCTGCTAGTCTATTATCCATAGGATCAATTAGCTTAGGTAAGTACTTAAGGAATCTAGATAAGTTCTCTAAGGATGGTCAAGCTTATATGTTCTATACATCAAGTGGTGCATTTCAACGTAAGTTGATTGGAACTGTGAGTAAGACTATGGGAGTTAGTAATATAAAGAAGTTAATAAATTACTCTAAGTTACAGGCTAAGGTAAAAGATAAAGCTAAGCATATTAAAGTTGAAATAATTACTGATAGAGCTAACTTAGATAAAGTAACTGAGAGAATGAGAGAGAAATTAAGTAAATATCATAACTCAAGAATTCTTAACTCTATATGTACCAATATATATACTAACGCTAGAGGTGAGAGAACTGCTACTAATAGAATACTTAAAGGTACAGCTAAGAAGTCAGCTAAGGTAGGAATTGCTTTAGGTGTAGGTACAGCTGGAGCTACATTTATCAAAGGTACAGGTAAAACTGTATCAAAAGCTATTGGTAAAGGACTAGATGTAGCCTTTAAGCAAGGTCCAGTTAAAGGTCCTCAGTTCCTATATATGAAAGGTAAGGATATAGTTAAGGTTGGACTAGAGTCTGGAGCTAAGAATAACTGGAAACCTGCACTTAAGTTAGGAGCTAAAGTAGCTGCACCTTTCTTAGCTATCTCAGCTGCTACTTACGGACTTTATAGATTACATAAAATAGCACGTGATGGAGACCTCTGGGCTTTCTACCTTAATAAAAGTAAGAAACCTGAGTCATCTAAGTTATGTAGAGTATCTAAGACCATAACTGAGAGTGAGTTAGAAACTATGATAAAACTTAAACGTATAGAACTTAAGAATAAGGGATATACTAAGATTAAGTTTAGAATAGTTTACGATAAGACTAGATTAGGTCAACTTAAGGAGAATATGAGTAATCTCTTTAAGAAGAAATCTAATTCACGTGAAGTATTGAATTCAAGATGTATTGAAATATATGGATAATAGTATTAGAGAATTAAATTCTTGGACTGACTATCTATATACTAGACTTAATAACGCTGAAGTTGACAAACCTAAGACTAGAACTACTGGAGCTGCTATGGTAGATGGAGGAGTCAACTTAGCAACTACAGCTATGACTTTAGGTGGAGTAGCTGGTATTAAGGCTAAGTATAATAAAGCTAAGAATTTAGGTAAGTATGCTAAGGCATCAGGAGGTAAGAAAGTAGCTAAACAGTTCGGACTTCATGCTAAATGGGTAGCTCGAAATAAAGGTAGAGCTATTAAGAAGACTGCAGATACTGTAGGTAATAAGATTACTGGAGCTGGTAATGCCATTAAGAGTGGAGCTAAGTCAGCTGGTACTTCAGTTACTAAGGGAGCTCAGGCTGTAGGTAGAGCTGCATTTAAGCATCCAGGAGTTGCTATAGGTATAGCTGCAGCTGCAGTAGCTGCATCGCTATTTGCAGCTTACAAACTAAAGAAAGTTAAGCGTGATGGTGAGCTATATGCATATTACTCTACGTCACCTGGAGGTACTGTGACTGAGGAAAGGATAGCTTCTATTCCTAAGTCAATGAATCCAGATGACTTAAAATCTAAAGTCGAGGAAACTAGAGCTAAACTTAAAGCTAAAGGTGCAATTAAGATTAAGTTTAGGGTAGTATATGATAAGACTAAGTTAGGTCAAATTAAAGAGAATATGAGTAATCTCTTTAAGAAGAAATCTAATTCACGTGAGGTATTAAACTCAAGATGCCTTGAAATTTATAAATAAATAATATGGAATACGAGAATAATCTTGATGTAATCTATGGAGATAGATACACCAACTCTTTTTTTAATAAGAAGAAAGAGAATCATAGTAAGTCTTACTATGCAGGTAAGGTAGCTGGTTCACTCACTGGTGCAGCTGCCCATTATGTAAGGAACGTTAAACGTGATGGTGAGCTATGGGCATTCTATATTGATAAGAATGGTCAATTCCAGGAGAAGTCAGTTGCTAAGGTAACCAGTAATATGAAGGATAGTGGACTCTTTGGTAACCAACTTAAGACACTTAAGAAGGTAAATAAGAAGAAACTTAAGGCTGAGGGAGCTAAGAATATTAAGTTCAAGGTCATCTACGATAGATCTAAGTTACGTAAGGCATCAGATAATATGAAGAAACTATTTGATACAGCGAAGGGTGAGGCTAAGGCTATTAAGTCTACTTGGACTAACTCTAGATGCATTAATGTATATATCGATTCAATATATAAGGGATAAAGGTATGGAATTGAGGCTTGTTAATAACAAAGGTAGGCATGAAACTGCAGTAAAGGTCGGACTTGGAGTTGCAGCTGCTACTGATTTAGCTGCAGGTGTAGTTGGACTTAATTATGCTAATAAATTAGGTAAAAGTGGAAATGTATTAGTGAAGAATCTCGGTGGTTCACTTAAAGGTAGAGCTATTAAGAATACTGCTAAAAATCTAGCTGTAGTGATGGGTATATATGCACTTTATAAGTTTGCTCATGTCCCTCGTAGTGGTACTATTGTAACTGCATATGAGCTTAATGGTATACCTAAGTCTGAGGAGTTGTTTAAGTTCAATAAAGGTGACACTAATAAGGATATTAAAGCTAAGGTAGAGGAAGCTAAGACTATCCTTAAAGGTAAAGGAGCTAAGCATATTAAATGTAAAGCTGTATTCGATAAGTCTAGAATAGCCCAAGTTAAGGAGAATCTTATGAGTATGGTTAAGAAGAGATCTAACTCACGTGAGACATTAAATTCTAGATGCATTGAAATTTATTCATAATATATATATGAAGGTGAGATTTAATAATGGGTATCCAGGAATGATCGGAGATATCATTAAAGCTGCAGTAGTTTAGCTCCTATGATCATAGTTTCAATACTTGGATTAGTTGACTTAGTAAATTCATATAAGTATAAGAAGTGGAGAAATCAACCTATTGATAAAGATAGATTAGATAACTATATTTACTTAACCTATCTTACTCCAACTGGTCAGTCAATGACCACTACTCTATGTAAGTTAACTGATGATATGACTAATGGATTCGTAGAGGATCTATTACGTGGAGCTGTATATAAACTTCAGGTAGAGGAACATATGAGAAATGTTATCTACATAGAGGCTAGGGATGAGAATGAGTTTAAGGAATACTTAACTAAGTATAGGGACTCAAATAAAGTCAGTTAGTTTTACTTTTAGAGATAGGTTTTAAAACGCTGGGTGAAAAACCTTTAACTTGAAAGTTTAAGTCAAGAGTTTACCTATCTTAATATTAATTACTCAAATTAATGGAAATACATAGAAAGAATAACTCAATTAACTGGGGAGCTCTTGGTCTAGCTGCAGTAGTTACTGCAGGTGCAGTTGGATCAATAGCTCTAGGTAATTGGGCAGATAAGCAACCTGTATCTAAGGTAGGTGATGCATATATCTTCTACCTAGATGGAGTTGATATGCAGTTTAAGTCACTTAAGATAGGTAAGGTACCTCCAGGTATGACTAATGGTCAGTATAGTGCCTTAGTTAACTCAGGTGCAACTAGAGTTAATAGAACTAAGTTAGTAGGATCTGAAGTGCAAGCATATACTGTATCCAGTGATGCTGAACTTAAGGATATAACTCCAGAGATGTTTAGTAGAGTGCTTAATTCATATGCTAAGTACTATGCATCTACTCACTGGAAAGAGTATGCTAATAAACAATAAATATTATGAAATACTTTGATGAAATTGATTACCTATATGGATGTAACTCCAGGTATACTAACGGACTAAAAGACTTTGCTAAGGGATTTAACCCTAGTGCAGTTAAGAGTGCAATAAAAGGAGTAGATACTAAGGGATTAGCTAAGGATGCTAAGAACTTAGGATCTCAGGCATGGAGTTCAGTTAAATCTGGAGCTACTGGAGCTCTTGATAAAGCTAAGTCAGTTACTTCAGGTGCACGTGGAGCTATGAGTACTGAGGCTAAGATAGCTAAGAATACCTTTAAAGCTAATGGAGGTGGACTTAAAGGTGCAGCTAAGACAGCTCAGGGTTATGGTAACTTAGCTAAACATTCAGTTCAGATGAAAGGAGCTAAGGCACTTAACTTTGCTAAGGCTAATCCAGGTAAGGTAGCTCTAGGTGTAGCTGCCGTAGCTGCAGCAAGTGCAGCTCTTATAGGAGCATATAAACTACATAATATCAAACGTGATGGTGAACTATATGCTTACTATACTACATCGAATGGAGGTACTGTTATTGAGGAAAGGATAGCCTCTATACCTAAGTCAATGAATCCAGATGACCTAAAATCTAAAGTCGAGGAAACTAGAGCTAAACTTAAAGCTAAAGGTGCTACTAAGATTAAACTCAGAGTAGTATATGACAAATCGAGATTAGCTCAACTTAAAGAGAATATGAGTAATCTCTTTAAGAAGAAATCTAATTCACGTGAAGTGATTAATTCTAGATGCCTCGATATTTATGGTGGAGGCATTGTATCTAATTCTCGAATGATTAATAGCTTCCCATGGAAGACTATTGGAGTAATTAGTGCAGCTGCAGGTGCCATTGCAGGTGGAATCGGACTCTATAAGCATCATCAGAATCAGCCAGTTAGTAAGTATGGTGATGTATATGTATTCTATCTCGATCGTTCTGACATGATGTTTAAGTATCGTAAGATGGATACTATTACTCCTGAGATGACTAATGGTCAGGCTGATAGAATTATTAGTAAAGCTGAGGATCAGATTGAGAAGCTGACATATGGTAAGTACAATGAGTTCTATACCTGTGATGTAATCAGCAATCCTACTGATATCAATAAGATTGCACTTGCTGAGTATGACTATATCATAAGTCAGGTAATCTCATCTTACTCAAGTAGAGCATATGATAGTGGATATAGTAAAGGTATCAACTATTAATTACTAGATAACAATAACTAAATTAAATAATATGTATAGTATTCGTATTCTAAGACGTGGAATCAATTCACGTTTCTATCAGATGAACTCAGAGACTGAGCTCGTTGGTAAGGATGTAGAGATCTCTGATGGTAATCAGACTTCTCAGGGTGAGGTCAAAGAGGTATCGTCTAATGCAGATAAGACTACTCTGACTCTCGATAATGGAGATCAGGTGGACTTGAAGCCTAGTGAGACTCAGGACCTTATGACTCAGGGTCAGGCAGTTTCTGAGCCTGATGATAATGGTGCAACTGCTACAGTACACACTAACTCCGATGAACCTAAGGATTTCCAGGTTAGTCGTGATGTGACTGATGCTGATGGTAATACTAACTGTGTTACTACTAAGGTCAGTGCTAACTCTGAGGCTGACGCTATTAAGACTGTCTCTATGCTTGACTCTCGTAGACGTCGTAATTCTCGTAACTATCATGCATGGCTCATCAATTCTGATGTAGCTAAGGCTGATGCAGGTGACGATGATAACTTCGTCGTAGCTGATCCTGACGTTAAAGATCCTAATGTCCAGGCTGAGGTGAAACCTCAGGAGGATATTGATCCAGGTGATACTATCATCGCTAAGGGTACTCAGGATGAGATGGAGTCTGTAGTTAATGCAGTTAACTCCCGTAAGTTCACTATCCTCAACTCTCGTATGTATAACTCCGATGCTGATCCTGAGGAGACTCACGCTGTAGTTGATCCTGACGTTAAGGATCCTACTGTTGAGCCTGAGGTTAAGCCTGTTACTGATATCGATCCAGGTGATACTGTGATTGCTAAGGGTACTGAGGATGAGATGAACTCAGTTGCTAAGGTAGTCAACTCTCGTAAACAGCAACTCCTTAACTCCGATACTTACTACATCGCACGTCGAGTGACTGCCAATGGACGTACAGTCCAGAAAGTAGCTGAAGTCACTGCACCTGATGTAGCTGCAGCTGTTAAGGCAGTCCAGAGTAAGGACCTTAGCAATGATGTTAAGGCTGAGGATTATAAGGTAGTTAATCCTGATCCTGATGCTGAAGCTGAACTAGCTAAGGCTAAGCCTCAGATCAACTCTGATGTCGAGGTACCTGAGGGTCAGGAAGTTGATGGTGATAAAGTACCTGATGATACTGAATCTGATAAAGGTACTGATAAAGGTACCGATGGAGGTAAGGTAGAGGATCCGAATAAGGATGAGGGTGATGATACCCGTAGTGAGAACTCTCGTAAGGGTGTAGCTGACTTTGTCCAGCGTATGTATGGAGTTAAGCTCGGTTAACTCTCAAATAAACTAATTGTAAATAATAAATAAATATATCACAATATGAAAGGTGAAGTAAATGTAAGTCGCCTGATGTTCTCTGTATTGGAGTCAGGTAAGACTAATAAGACCTTTGACCTCCGTAAGAGAATTATGAATTCTACTACAGGTGGCAGTAAGGGTCTAGCTAGTTTCTCACGTCTTGATGCATATAGTCAGATGTGTGCTAACTTTGATAACTTGCTCAATGTAGCTAACCGTAAGGCACGTTTTACTAACTCTGCAGCTAGCTATGGTGACTCCGCTGACTCTGTTAATCAGATTAGTGTAGGTATTGATGCAACTATCAGAGCTTACGCTGACTCTATGAAGGGATTCCTCGCCCGTGAGGAGTCGATCAATGCACCTAATGCACTTATCACTATCTTCGATGCAGTTGATGCATTCGATGATACTATCATCAGTCCTAACCTCGGTCCTATCAACTATGATAAGCTCCGTCACTCGAAACCTACATCTGGTATGGTTGAGAGTTCTACTGGTACCTTCACGTTCAAGCCAGGTAAGAAGATCCTTCCTCGTACAGTTAAGATGACTGTATTTGCAGAGGATGGAGATAAGGAAGTTGAGATTCCTAAGACTCTCATCACTGATGATGGTTATGGTAATCTGAGTGCAGCTCCTGGTGTACTTACTGCAGCTACTGTAGACTATGCTAACGGTAAGGTTACTTGGACTTTCGGTAAAGTCACAGTTGACGGTAAGGAATATACTCCGACTAAGGTTAAGGTAGAGGTTTGCATCGATCAGACTGGTGATGCATCTAATGCAGGTACTCGTACTCATATTAAGGGTAAGCAGGTAGGTTACCTCGTATCGACTACACCTGAGCTCCTTACTTATGAGCAGAATATCATTGAGAATGTGTCTGTATCTAAGACACTCGGAAGTGATATGAGTGTGTATCTGAGTGAGCGTCTAGCTGAGCTCTATACCGTTAGAATCAACACTATGATGGCTGAGGCTATTGATGACTATAAGGATGAGGATACTATCACGATTAACTTCTCTGGAGTTAGCTTTGATAATACTCGTTCTTACAGTGACTTCTTCTACAATAAGCTCAGTGAGGCTAGCCTTGCAGCTAAGGAGAAGGTATATCGACTCGGTGAGCCTAATGTCATTCTCGCAGGTAATAAGGGTATCATCCCATTCCGTAAGCTCCAGCAGATTGGTGTATACACTAAGGTAAAGAGCTCAAATGTGGTAGGTCTCGTAGGTTACCTCGATGACGTTACTCCAGTCCTTCAGTCCGATGTGATTAAGGAGAATGCTGAGGCAGCTAATCCTGAGGATGAGAATGCTAAGGGTGAGGGTGTATTCTACATGGGTTACAAATCTACTGATGGTAGCGTAGCTCCTCTCCTTGACGTCATCTACCTCCCGTTGACTACTACTCCTAATGTAGGTAACTTCGCTAATCCAGTCCAGACATCTGGTGGTTACTACTATGCAGAGAGTGTATATCCTCTGTATAAGAATGCAATCCAGAGGTGCCGTGTACTCGGATTCACTAAGTATTAATCCTACTGGAGTTGATCGACCTCTGTAGTTAATCAACCATAAGTACGTTGGGTACCCTGATTTCCTGAAATATGGAGTCAGGGTACCTTTAAGTAATTTAGTTCCAAATCTTTATCTATGATTTATTCAGTCAACTCCATTTTATTTCAAGTACCTGATGGAGTTACTTACTTTGAGTTTATAGTAGGTAATACTAGGTCAGTTGAAGTAAAGAATGACCTAATTATATTCACTTATATTCAAGGTGATACAGCTAAGTCATTCACTGAAGGATTAGGTAAATATAAACCTATATACCCTGACTGGATAATAGTTCCGTATATAAGACCTTATAAAATAACTTACCAATCTATAGGAATAAATAAAGATAAAGAATTTATTAAGTTATGCTTTGAGTCACTCCATTTTACTCAGCTAATCTATAAGATAAATGAGTTCAAGTTTAGGAATGAATATTATAACTTCATAATATTAGTTCCGAGTCAGGGTGACCATACTTTAGATGAATATTATAATTATCTCGAGTCAACTAGACTAATATCGATAGAGAATAGAGTAGATGAATTTCAGGAGTTGAGGAATAGATTAGTACATAATAGTAAGACCGAAGACCTCCCAAGTAATAGAGTTTATCTACCTTATTCTAAGTATCGTCAGTATAGGATAATGGCATTAGATTACCTAACTGACTTTTTTAATAAGATAGGGAAGTCATTTGAAGAGTATGGATTTGAGTTAGTTGAATATGAGAAACTAAAGGATGCAAAGACTAGTAATTTAGTCACATTCAGGATAAATTCACACACTAAGGAATTTAATCACAGGATAATAGTAGGTGAACCTGAACATGACTTAATGTTCTCAGGTAGCAGAGTCTCATTTGCATTGATGACTCCAGATACAGATATATATGAGGACTTTAAAGCTAGGTATAATAACATAGATATTATACAGAATCAACGTGAGTTCTCATGTGAGGATAAATATGGGTATCCATGGAGATATGATGTATATTGGCAGTCCCAATTAGATGGAGGATTCTCACATGAGTTTCCTCAGACTGAGTTATCTACCTATGGTTACTCATTCCAATTTACAGCTACACTTGAATTCTTTGATGTATATGATAAAGTGTATGGATTGATGGAGACATTCCTCATTAATTACGTATCTAAAGATAGGCTAAATGAGAATAAGTATGAAGAGACATGGAATAAACTCAACAAGGGTTTATCCCCAGTCGAAAGTAGAGGATAAGCAGTTACTCCATTCCTTATTCGATAATAAATTTAATTATCTTAACATAAGGGATTCAGATAATGGACTTATCATTTCAGTTCCAAATAACTCTAGGTCAGTGGAATTGAGTCTAACTGATGATGGGTTATTCAGAGTAAAGTCCAGATGTGCTGACTGTACATTTAAGGACACTACAAGTACATGTAATGAAATAGTACTAGACCTAGTAACTAGACAGTTGTTTGATTCAGGTTTTAGTAATGTTATGTTAAATTCTATTAATAAGGCATTTATAAGATGAATCAAGCTACCATAATATTAATTACATCAATATGCAGTATGGTTATGTCAGTTGCAGCTGTAGTTGGATTAGTCCATAAGTACTCAGATAGGATATTTCACTCCATATTTAGGAAGGCTATAGAGTCAATTAATATGGAGGAATTAAGTAAGGACTCAAGGATATACTCTATTATTGAGGAACATAATCGATTAATAGAGGAATCTGGTAAACTTAAATCTACACTTAGTGAACAGGGAGATACTTTAAATAATATAATAACTAAGGTAGATGACTTAGTCACTAACCTAAGATCAATGCAGATTAATGAATTTAGGAGTGACCTTAGGAGTAGATTAGAGTATTGTATTCAATGTAAGGGTAAGGTGGATGATATTTATTGGGACCATATCTCAATGGATTTTAATCATTATATAAATGACTTACATCTGAATTCATATATTAAAGCTTTATTTACTGAGGCTGAGAAATTATATATAGATAGGAATATTAAGCATGAAATATAAGATTAATTGGCTTAGGGATAGCTTAGGTGACCTGAACTATTCTAGGGTAGTAGGATCTATATTATTACTTATATTTCAGCCTACATTCATAGTATATACTATAGTTAAATATGGGATTGATGGGATAAATAACTTATTTCAATTCCTTATTATATGTATTCCATCTATAGTAGCTGTATTCTTACTCTTAATAGACTTATTTAGAGATAAGAACTATATGAAGATTAAATTTGGTATTTCAGAAATAAGTGTAGGTGATAAAGATGAGAAACCTGATACTGAATCTACTCAAGAATAACTGGTTTACTATAGCTCTAGTCTTACTAACTGCTATTGGTATCTCAAGTTACTATAAAGGTGAGGTTAATAAACTAAAAACTGAGTTAGCTGTAAGTAAGACTAACTTATACACTTACACCCATAAGATTGACCAAGACCTCCCCATAGGAACAGTAGCTCAACTGACTAAGGATGAGATTAAGAAGTCTGGAGATAAGTTAACTAAGAAGGTAGCTGAGGAAACTAAAGTAAATTCTAAATCTAAGTTAGTAGGTGGAGTAGCTACTGAGTATAAGGATACATTTAGTGTTAAATATAACTTTGATGTACCTAAAGTAGATACAGTGACTCAAGTTAATGACTATACTAAGCTTACTATTAAGTCAACTGACTCTACTCTAACTATAATACCTGAGATGACTGATACTCTATATATTAATATAAAGATAAGTAAGGTATATAGGACTCAGTATAAGAATTGGTTAGTTAGATTTCTGCATTTTGATTGGCATAAAGTTGATAAGTTAGATTATGAACTGAAACATACCAATAAATCAATTAAATTCAAAGATGTAAAAATAATAAAAGTAATATAATATGGAAGTGACTAGATATGAAAATGGTATTAAGTTACCTAAGTTACCAGTCAAGATGTTAGCTACTATAGCTGCAGTTGAGGGTGCACTTAATTTCATTGAAAGGAATGTTGACTTCAATGTATCCCTGAGTAAGGATAGGTCACAGTTTACTATTACCTTTGCTGACTGGACTGGTGACTTTAATACTCGTGCATTAAGTCTACCTGAAGGATGTAAATTCGATGGAATTAGGGTAGGTCAGAAGAAAGGTCATAAAGTAATTTCACTTGACTACAAATTGAGTAAGGAGGATCAGAATAGACTCATTAAAGAGAGTGGAATCTATTCTGATTCAGATTATGATAAAGCTGCACTCAACTGGATGCAGAGTAGACCTAGACGTAATGACTATAATCCTAATTACCGTAATTCTAGGGAATCTAACTCTATTATCTTTACGTCAGCTGGAGATGATGATAGAGTAACTAAGATTCTACATGACTTTATTGAAGCTAGGTTACTAGAAGATAATATCTCTTCATCTAATCGTATTGGTTATGATAGGGATACTGTATACATTGAGATAGGTGTACGTAATCAAAGTGACGTAGATAAGGTGAAGAATATATTCCGTAGAATGTTCATTATTAAGTCATCTAGTGTAACTAAAGGTGACTATGAGTATATACTCACTCTTGAACTCTAATTAGGATAGTTATGAATATAGATGTTAAATTATTTCCATGGGGAGTAAGGTCAGCATCAGGAACTGACATACCTGAGGAAGTTCTTGATGAGTACCTTGATTCAGATAGATGTAAGGATGCACTTGATAGACATATCTTAGTTGGTGGACTTTCTCATATAGCTAGATCTATCTCAGATGACCTTGCATCTAAGATAGGTCAGGATGATGTACAGTTACTAGATGGTACTGCAACTCACTATATCACTAAGTACTGGAAAGGTCCAGATGGATATGTATACTGTAATGCTCAGATATTCGATCCACATGACTTCGATGTAGATCAAGCTAAACAGATTAATAGATTAATTGGTTATCTTAAGTCAGGTGTAAGGTTAGGTGTATCAGTTGTAGTTGATGCTATTACTGATAAATTTACAGGTAAAGCTAGTAAGTTACTCGCTATAATCGGATTTGACTTTACCTTTAATCCTGCATTTAATGATACTAAAATAGTTAAGATTTATGAAGACTGAGTCATTTATATATAATGGTAAGGAATGTGTACGTCAGCTCATCTGTTTCAGTCAGGGAGTTAGGAAGTACGGAATTAGTAAAGATGCACCTATTATAGGTGTAGTTAATGCTAATTCTTATGAGAATTCCTATCGTCAGCTAAATGCAGAGATTAGACCTGATATACTTAATGGATTAGTTAAGTTCTGGACTGCTGTACCTTCAGTTAGGTTCAGATTCCTAGTTATCTCATTCCAGAAATATATAGGTCAGAATGCAGATAAGTATAAGACGGATGAGAATTATCGTAAGTCAGTAACTACCCTACTCTTAGCTCTATTCCAACAGATTCTTATTGACTGTAATAGTGACGTAATTGAGCATAAACCTTTAGCTCAGATACTTAGAGTAAGTGCTATTCAACATAGTGAAGGATTAGCTACTGCATTTAGGAAATTTGATATACCTTATCAGAAATCTGTAGCTATGCAGAAATCTGGTAGTGGATTTATACCTAAGAATATCTCAGATGAGTCCATCAAGGAGTTCAATGAGGTAGTTAGTGAACTTTTAAAATTAGTAACAATTAAATTAGTTTAGTATGCTTAAACTATTATCTAGAATTAAAGATGGACTCCATGATAAAGGTATAGAGCTTATTAACTCTCAGATTGATGGAGATGCCATTAAGTTATGTTGTTCAGTTAATGGAGGTAAGTGCCCTCTATTGAATGCTTATATCATCCCTGATGGAGATGACTATAACTTCTATACACTCGATAATAATGGTAATAAGTCCAATGAGTGTAGAGTTTGTGAGTCAGACATCATTAATAAACTCGATGAGGTAGCTAACCCTAATCTCGATAGAGATAGTGGACCTAAGGTAGATGATACTCGGACTGACTTAGTTACTATCACTATGGAGGATGGACAGACTGATACTAAGAGAGTTCCTCACAATACCTATAATAACGCTAGGTATGCTTACTCTAAGAAGTTCAGTCGCATGGGTACTATCACTAATATAAAGGAGGCATAATATGGCTAGGGAAGCTTATGTACAACAGGTCACTAACCTTATTCCAGCTCAGACTATTAATACTACTCCAGTAGGTACTGTAGTAGCTGGAGTTATTAAGGCTAAGTATGGTGACTTTGAACCTCACTATTTCACAAGTAAGACTGACTTCCTTGCTAAATATACATGTGAGGGTAAATTAGATAGTGGACTCGATATCTCATTCATGAATGCATATGATATCTTAGGATATCGTAATATGGTTCTAGTGAGAGCTAGAGATGAGGATTATAGTCCATTGAAACTCAACATTAATGGACGTCCATTTACTGCTGAGTACACTAAGGAATTCGGAGGTAAGTCAGCTTGCTTTGATATTAAGTTCAGGGACTTCATGAAGGATAAGAGGTATCAGGTCAAGTACTCACTTGATCGTTATGCTAAATATCCAGGTTCAGTTGAACTTAAGGTCATTTATGAGAAGTTATCTGAGTTCTATGACTATGAGATTACTTCAATTGATAAGAGTGCAAGTAACCTCATTAAGAAGGATGCAGTGATAACTGGATATCACCATACAATAGGTGACATCATTGACCTCTATGCAGTAGGAACTAATGAAGAAGGTAAGGAGTATGATAATACTGACTGCCATATCGTAGCTCAGGTGTATGACCTAGATGAGAATAATGAGTATAGTAAGATCAAGTTACTTACCTCTGTAGGTATAGCTGATACTACTAAGTTCAAGGATGCTGATGGTACTCTAATCCTTAATGTCAAGTCTACTAGACGTCCAAATGACGTTATTAAGAGCTATGATATCATCTTTGCTCTAGGTAAGAATACTGTAGATAATGAAGGTAATTCACTCTATTATCGTAATATTTGGGATGATAACTGGCCATTTGAGGTATGTGATGTAGCTGATAATACTGCAGTTGAGAAGACTATACCTAATCCTTATAAAGCTAATGATCCGACTCAGCCAGATTTACTGACTTATCTGGATTATGGTCCAGTTCAGTTGATTACCAATGATGTAGAGCATGGAGGTACAGGTCCACTCACCTCTACTATGGATGCAAGTGACGAAGTTGATGATGTATTCGATAACGTCACTACAGATAGTAAGGCATGGGATGAACTTGAGCAGTACGACTCACGTCATATATCTCAGTATACTGACTTAGGTACACCTAATATTGGTAGTAGACTTAAGGTATTAGCTGAGAAATATCATGCTCAGTACTGTCTATCCCTACCTAGATCAATGGAGTCAGTTAAGATGGCTAAGGTATGGGGTGACCTTGACTTAGGTAACTATCGTAGATGGGCAGGTACTCCATTTGCATTTACTGATAAGTACGGATTCAGGGTAGCTATAGCTCCATCTACTCAGTACATTGAGACAGTAGCTACTAATGCATCTAATGGACTAGAGTGGGAAGCTGCAGCTGGAACTGAGACTGGAGTTATTAACTATGGTGACTTCAGTAGAACTTACCGTAAAGATGAACGTGAAGCTCTACTTGATCTTAAGATTAATACTCTTACGTTCAAGGAGACTGAGGTATCTAACTCTACAGTTAATGGAGGTGCTAATATCATCAATGATGACCTTACTGGACTTATTATCAATAATCCATATAAGGAGGAATGTAACTTCCGTATTGGTATAGCTATTAACAATCAGGTAGACCTTATTGTAGAGAACTTTAAGTTCAAACGTAATACTGAGAAGTTCAGGAATAAACTTCAGGCAGCTATTAATAGCTACATCAAGGGAGCTAACTTTGTTAACTACCTGGCTGACTGGCAGGTTATCTGTAATGACTCAAATAACCCGACTTCACTTCAGGTACAGAATAAAGTTGCAGTTAGGGTTGATGTACAGTATTATGATACTGGTAAGTACTTTACCATAGTTAATAATGTATATCCTATCTCTGAATCATTTGCTGAGGAGTAATTCTATAATTTTGTTGTGTTAAATATTTATGTTTGGTTAGTTAAAGTTTCATATAGTTTTGAAGTTTTTTTCATACAGATAGATTAAATTAAGCATTAATTTAATATCAGTGGATATTACTTACCTAAAGTAGGCTGTGCAGTTTACTTTAGGTAAGTTAAATTTATTCACCTAACATAATTTAAAGATATTAAGTAGATGGAAGTAAAGGAATTAATGAAGTTAATAGATGAAGGTAAGTTATCAGTTCAAGATAACTTATATATTACATCTAAACTCATTGGATACACTGCTATGCCACCTACTATTGAGGAATTTGTCAATGATGACTATTATTTAGGTAAGGTATTTGGTAAGTTCCTATTTAAACATTGGAAGAATTTCCTAAAGAAGTTATTTCCTGACCCTATTCATCAACCTTATCCTTATGTATGCCTTACTGGAGCTCTAGGTGCAGGTAAGTCAACTATAGCTAAGGTAGCTGAGATGTATATAGACTGTAAGATGGACCATCTATATGATTTCTCATTTGCATCTCTAGCTGATACTAAACCTATTGTAGCTTCATTCTTTCATACGAATAGAGCTAAGGCTCAACAGGAATTTGTTGACTCCATAAAAGGAATGAGGCAGAGGTCTCCATACTTCACTATGGGTAAGCTAGGTGGAGTACAGGTAGGACTAGGAACTGATGGTCAGAGAGGTAACTCATCAATCGGTGAGGATGTAATCTTCTATAATATGTCAGAGTTAAACTTCGTAAAGAGGTCAATAGCTCAGGCTAAGATTACTCAGGCTCACATGAGAAATAAATCTCGATATCAGAAGATATTAGGATACTTCCCAATGATTATTCTTGACTCATCAGCTGATGCAGATAACTCTGTAGTTGATGAATTCATTAATAATAATCCATTTGAAGGTGTAGCTGTAGATAGGTCAGCTATATGGGAAGCTAAGGAAGGATTAGGTATATACTTTAATAAAGGCTCATTTAAACTATATAAAGGTGACTCACAGAGTAGACCTCATATAATTGAGGAAGGTGAGGATGAGTCTAAGCTTGATAAGGATAGAATAGTTATATGTCCTAAGGAAGTAGAGCCTGACTTTAGGTCTAACCTTATTCAGGCTATGAGAGATATTGGAGGTATGTCAGTAAGTGCCTCAGAAAACTTTATTGAGGATACCTCAGCTATTGATAGACAGTGCAGCTTACATGATTATATACCTAATCCTATCTATGTAGAGTTCAGTGATCTTAAGGATGATATAATGTCTAAGGTAGACTATGCTATAGACTTACTACCTAAAGATAAGATTATCTTCATTGGACTTGATGCAGGTATCACTAATGACCTTTACTCCATAGCTATGGGTTATGTGGATAGGATGTTTGAGGTACCAACTAAAGTTGAGGATAAATGGAATAAGATTTACTATCCTGTAGTACAGATGCCAGTTGTATTTGGTATCTCAAGGTATGCTACTGAGTATACATCAATAACTCACATATATCAATTCATCTTAGCTGTTAGAGATAGAGGTTATGAAGTAGGAGCTGTAACCTGTGACCAATATCAATCAACTCAACTTATTCAAGATATTAATAGGTCAGGAATAAGATGTTATAAGATCTCTACTGATAGGACTGATGTACCTTCAGGTAAGTTTAAGGATGCAATGTATAGGGGATTAATCTTTATGCCTGATTCACCTATACTTAAAGCTGAGTTGAAGAGACTTAAGAGAGTTGATGGAAAGATTGATGCATCAAGAGAGGAAGTTAATGGCATTACTACCCATAAAGATTTCTCCGATGCAGTAATTAGATGTTATAATTCTATCTTAGATAATGTAGACTTAGCCACTGAGGTACCATCTAATGCAGCTATGGATACTCAGATTGAGTCAACTAAGAAGTTACTTGATAATAGTAATGCTAACTCAGCTCAGAAGACTATATCTAATATGTTAGAGTCAATATATCAATTCTAATGGATAATAAAGGATTTATACCTGACTTATATAATAGTGCAGTACAATTTAACTCTATATCAATGGAGTTATTTGAGATGTACCGAGACCTCTTGGGTACTGAGGTTACTGTAACTAGAGTATTAGATACTGAGTCTCATAAGACAGTATTATCAGCTACTCTTACCTCTACATTTGAGGATAATGATAAGACTACTCACTTTAAGTGGAAGGTAGTTATTAATATGTCTCAGATGATGCAGGTATGGAGACGTAACGTTAATCAGTTAGATATATATGATCCTATTCCTAAGTTAAAGATTGGTGATTTACTTGAATTTGAATACCTAGGAGTTAGGTATAGATTTAAAGTAACTCAGGATCAAGCTTACGGTATAGGTCAAGATATAATGCATCAATATAGTATGATGCCTATTGTTGAACATAAAATATAATTAGATATGGATTTTAGTAAAGTCACTTCGATAAAAGTTGGGGGGTCAACATAACTAAGATTACTGATAAGTCAGGTAAGATATTGTGGGAGTGCATTCCTGATGGATGGAATGTTAAGATAACTAATATAGGAGTAACTAATCAGAAACATGAACTTAATTTAGGTTCAGACTCATATAACTTAGATGAAAATCAAGGTACAATTAGTAATGTAAAACAAGTATATAATACTAAAACTGGAGCATTAATAGGTAAAGTTACTAAGAAAGGTGATGGTTCATGGATAAAGGTACGTGGTAATATATCGTACTGGTATTTAAATTATGGAACAGTTGAGTCCCAGGATTTTATATTTTCAAGTACGTATCATCCACAATTTTATGGTCATTACGGTAAAGTGACGTCAGGTTACCTTAATGGGTCACCAATTAATATAAAAGTAGATCGTCATAAAGGTGACTTTGTTATGTATATAAGAACTCAATTTAGTAAAGCTGTTGAATATTACACTACTGATAAAGGATCTAAACTAGAATTTACTATAGATTGGAGTCACTATCCTAATTATGAGGATGAATAAATAATTTAAACACACTATGTCAAATTTAGATTTCAATAAGATCACTAATATCTCAATTGGAAATTACCAAGAATAATATTTTAATTAAATAATATAGGTGAATGAATGGGCTACAAATATTGTATAATACGTTATCCTAAATTCTATGGGATATCACGAACTGAGTCAACTCCAATTAATATTAAGGTAGTTAAATATGGAGATGACCCTAAGGAGTTACTTAGGATATGTGATGAATTAAATAAATCAACTAACTTAAAATAATTAATATAAATGATATGGCAGTAGATTTCTCAAAGGTCACTTCGATAAAAGTTGGGGGGTCAACGTAACTAAGATTACTGATAAGTCAGGTAAGGTATTGTGGACTCAGCATATATCAGTAGTTATTAACTTTACTACACCTAATATATATTATTCAAAATTTGGATATTTTCATGATGGATATCTAGTATATGTTGACTTTAATACAAAAGGAAGTGACATAACTATATCTAATATATATCATTGTATTTACTATAATGGAGTTACATTTAAATCGACTGTAGTTAAGACAGGTCCAATGCAACTTACATTCCAATTGATACCTAGAGAAGTTTATATTAATGGAAGAGGAGGTCAGGTAAATCTGTCTTACAGTGCATATGACTCTGAAGGTGAACTGTTTGGTATGAACTTTAGTCCAAATTCAATTGATGTTATTAAATCTACTTATACATATATTGAAGTTACAGAGGTAGGCATAAAGAGTTAAAATTAATAAATTTATTTATGAGTAAATTAGGTCAACTGGCTAAAGGTGTATCCTATGCAGGAGTAAAAGTCGGAGCCTCATTAGGAGCTAATGCAGCTAAGAAATTTGCTAACAGAACTATAGATAAGGTATCTGGCAAGTTACTCGGATATCAGAATAATCCTGAGGATGCATTTAGTCATGATGACGGTAGGAAGTCTAGACCTGAATATAGGCTACCTAAGGATTACTCTAAATATGGTAAAACCTATGATGATATACTACGTCAGCTACCTCCCTCGATGAGACTTGAGTTCAAACGTGAGAGGGATATGGAGCTGAGAGGAGCTAATCAGATATTAGGATTAGGAGTAAAGTATCTCAGGTACCTAGTAGGTGTAGCTAAAGATTATGCATTAGGATTCGTAAATAAACAGGTAGATAAGATATTTGGAGTTAGTAATGATGATAATCCAGCTAAGGGACTTTCATCTATAGTAGAACCTCTAACTTACTATGGTAATCCAACTACCAATCAGCAAGCTAAAGATATAGCTAAATTTAAGAAGCATATTAATAATGTCAGAGGAACTCACCTAGAATGGACTAAGGATACTAGATATGAGGAGTCAGTATCAGGTATTTCAGGGTATAAAGTAGTTATGAAACCTGGATGTACTTATCCTGACATAGTAGATCCAAATCCATATTCACTTAGAAATGACCCTACCTCTGATTCACCATCACAGAGGGATCAACTTATGTCTAGGTATTTCAGACCTAGAGAGGATACTATGTGGTATATCATCATAGGTAAGTATACTCAGGCTGATGGAGCTCACTATGACTCAGCTTTACCTGACTTACCTACATTTGTAACTGACTACAGTGATGATAGTAACTCAACTATAAACTATAATAAATGGATACCAGCTACTTCATATAATTATGCTAGACGTCAGGTAAGATTAGGTAGTGTAAATTATGGATGGAGTGGGTCGATGGATGTAGTCACCTCAATAACTAGAGGTAATGAATTCACTATAACTCTATTAGATGACCGTGATCATAACTTTAGTAAATATGCTAAAGAAGTTATGAATAGGTCAGCTAATTATGAGAGAGCCTCAATAACTTATTGGGAATGCCTAATCCATAAGATAACCTTATTCATCTTTAATCGTCAATGGGAGGTAATTGAGAAATTCACTCTATTAGGTATACTTAACTCTGATGGAGCTAATAGCTATAGTCCAGATATTACAGGTAGCTTAACCTGGAAATTTAGTATAGTCGGTGAGATAGATACTCCAGGTAAACGTAAGCTAGAAGAATTAGAGTATTATAATAGAAACTCACCAAATAAAACTAATACTACTAATAAGAGTAAGTCAAGTAAGAAGTCTAAGATATCTAATAAGATTAGTAAGAGGAAGAGAAAATCTAAGTCTAAGAAATAATGGAAGTAGAGCTCAATAATATAACTGTATCAAGAGATAGATCATATCCATATGATTTCATAATCTTGAGTCCAGTAGTTAAACTAGATCTAGCTTATATAGATAAGGCTATCTTAATAAGGGATAGACTTACTCTAGTTAACTACATGGATCCTGATTCATATGAGTATGCTGAATTATCTCAGATATTAAATCAAGGTTATACTTTATTAGTTCACCCTAGATTCAAAGATGAGGATAGTATAAGAAGGTCATACTTAACTCCAGTAGGGATGAATCAAGTAATTCCTACTAAAGTTAGAAATAGTTATAAAGGACTTACTAAGTTAGTAGATCCACGTAATCTTACTAGAGAAACTTATGTAGTCAATTATAGGTATGATCCTAACTATATAATATCTAAGACTGATGTAAGTAAGAGTTTCTATATAAATATTCCAGCTAGTTATATATCTAAGGCTGAGGCTAAGAAACTAGACTCTGAATTTACTATATTAGTAGGTATAAGAACTGAAGATACACCTTATGCAGATACTCTAAATGACGTATTGGACCTTATCATAGAAATGGATAGGGATACAATGACATTAGAGGAGATATTTGATAAGGTAGAAGAATTACTTGAGAATTGGGTATCTAGATATAGAGATTATGAGTCTGAAAATATTCTAAATCACTTCATAGGTAGCTATAATGACAAAGTCACCCACACCTTTTCGGTGTACTATACTGAACCAGTAAGATATTTACCTAAAACTATACATCCAGTAGGTGCAATACAGGTCAGTTATGGACTTAATGATAATATAGACTTCCTTCAAGATTATTTACCGATAGATACAGTAACCTTTAAGTCAAAGTTAGTCGGTAAGTGTAGTAACTTAAAGTTATCATATGAAGATGGAGTCCTTACTACTCAATTAGGTGGAGATATCGAGGAATTTGATGTATCACTAGATGAGACTAGTAGTGACTTCATAGGTAATATACACTCTAAGTACATTGAGATAAAAGTCAACTCCAGGCATGCTAAGTTATATGAATTCAGTACCCAGTTTACTGATGTAGACTTACCTGAATTAGATGTAGATAGTACTATTAAAGATTACATAGATAGTGAGTTTGAGATAAATGCTATAATACTGAGTGATACTCTATATAAGGTACCTCCAATAGATGAGATAGCTAAGACTATAGATGGAGTAACTAATACTTTAATATTTGAGTCACTTCAGTCAGGATTTGATAACTTTAAGCCTTATGTAAATAATGTTATAAAGTTTAGTGGAAGGTCAGGTAAGTATCCAATCTATATAAATGTATTGGACTCAATAATTAACTTTAAGTATAGTGATAAGTTAGATGAGATGCCTACTTGGGATGACTCATTCCCATTTACTGACTTTAGAGTAATAAGTCCAGATATACAGGAATATAATAACTTCCTATATTATCCTGACCTTAATCCAGTAAACTATGACTTTAATTTAGATTTAAGTCACATAACTATATTCCATTTATTTTATGCATTTGCTATAGAGAAATTTATAGCTAGGTATAAGTATATGTTTCAGTTTAAGAGATCTCCATTAGGATCTATTTCTGACATAATTAGCTTACTAAGGAGTCAGTTCAAAATAATAGAGAATATAGAAATTATTTCATTTGAACAATATGGAAATGATTGTTATGTTACTTTAAATACTAAATTTACTAAGATTCTTAAGTATCCTATAATTGAGATAAATATAAATATACAGGTATAAATTTAATAAAATAAATACTATGGATTTAAATCAGGTACAACAGTTAGCTCAGCAAGCCCTCACTGGAGGTAATGACTTTGCTGACATGAGATGGGATAAGTATCGTGATAATAATAAGGAGGGTAAGAGACCTGACTTATGGACCTTTACTATGATTGAACCAGCTAAGGCTATATATTATCCAGGTGATGAAATTCTTAATGCTAGACTTGATACTGTATCAGTACAGCGTAACTCATGGCAGTTACATACAGGTGATTCAGCTACAGTAAGAGGTTATCATCCCTTAGGTGGTCAGCCTAATGGATTCGTAGATATGTCAGGTTCATTTACTCTTAACTTGACTGATAAGCAAGACTATGCTATTGAGCTCTGGATTAAGAATACTCGTGACCTTATCTCTAATCCTGAGACTAGGTTCAGTTATCCAGTAGAGTTACTTATGTGTCAGGCTGAGGTAGCATTCCACAATACAGTACAGCAAAGAGTGAAGGTATGGAACTTCCTTAATGCAGTTCCACGTCAGGCAGCTGTAGGTCAGGATGCACCTCAGAATGGTGATGTATCATGGGGAGCTGATAATAACCTTACTTGGAACTTCCCATGGCATACAGAGAATTATGTAAATATCTATTAATTCTTACAACACTTATCTGGATCCAGATTAGCTCTGCCATTAATGAGACTTTAATAGGTGAGTTCCTTTACAACACTTACAATATGTTTGTCTATTACTTTAGACGCGTATTAACAGTGTTGTAAAGGTTTACTATTACGTAAGTTATAGATTTCTTTACAACACCTCAGATACGCGTCTAAGAGTTAAGGAGCGTAGCTCTTAAGTGTTGTAAAGACGTAAGTCTTAATCTTCTTTAGAACACTTATCAATACGTTTGTTATAACCTTAGGAGCGTATTAACAGTGTTGTAAACCTTTCACTAACGTGAGTTATGAATATCTTTACAACACCTCAAATACGCTCCTAAGAATAAGTAAGCGTAGCTCTTAAGTGTTCTAAACGTTAGTTTAGATATAGGTAAGAATATTATAGTATAATCTAAAATTAAAGTTAAACTTTAAATTAAAGATAAGATATTATATTCTAATCTTAAATAAAATTAAAGTTAAACTTTAAATTAAAGATAAGATATTATATTTTAATCTAAAATTAAAGTTAAACTTTAAATTAAAGATAAGATATTATATTTTAATCTAAAATTAAAGTTAAACTTTAAATTAAAGATAAGATATTATATTTTAATCTAAAATTAAAGTTAAACTTTAATAAACTGACCTATTATAAGACCTTAATATTGGCATAGCTAACTTAGAACTATGTAAGTGTCTCAACGTACTTAAACTTAGGTAAATGGCTACATTAAATACAGAAAGTTTACCACTACATTATAAATATGACTTTCCTACCATAGAAGTGAAACCTTATACATATAGGTCACTTATGGATTATTTGGAAGGTATGCCTAATAATGATAGTGACTTATATCTATATGACCTTAAATGGCTACTTAGGGATGATAGGAATGCAGAGAAGTTAATGACTCCAGATGCAGATTATCTTATATTCCTTAAGAAAGCTATATCAATAAAGGATGACTTACGTATAGTTACTGAAGTAAAATGTCCTTTATGTGGTAGAGTAAATACTATCACTATAACTCAGGATGACCTCCAATTTGTACACCCATCAGATCAAGTTAAATATGATGGAGTATGGATGGAGTTATCTACAGGTACATTTCTATGTAAGTTACCTACTGTAGCTAAAATGCTTAAGGTACTTGACTTAAGTAAAACTTATGGACTCACTAAACATTTTGAGTTAGTAAAGTCAATGGCTATGGTATATGAACAGGAACTAAATCCAATGGGAGTTGAACATGCTATATTAGATGCAGGTCCATCTGACATACCAATTATACTTAAGGTATATGATATATTATTTAGTTCACTGTTACCTATTAATAAAATTTGTGAGAATCCAGATTGTGAGTTACATAATTCTAATAACGGAGGGATGTCGATAGAGGTTAATGCTCTGATCGGCAACTTATTTCGCTCCTTATTACTCAGTAACCCAATTGATGGATCTAAGATTTACGTTAGAGAAACTAGCGAAGATACAAGTAAGGGATAATATGCCAATCACTGAAGTTCTTGACTTCTATGATAAGTATATTGAATACATTAAGAATAATGATAATGTAGATCCAGATTATCCTGGATATACATGGAACTTTGATGATGAAGATAAGGATACTAAAGGTAGTAACTCCAAGTCTAAATCAGATAAATAGTAGTAACTAATTAATTAATACTTATGGGATTATTTGACTTATTTAGTGGTATCAGTGAGGATACTAAACCTAGGGATGGAGGTGGAAATATACCTAGCATAGGTATGCCTAATATATCATTACCTGACATTAAGTCAGTTATAAATCCCATAACTCAGAAGATTACTACTATTAAAGATGACTTAACTAGCTTACGTCATGCTAAGAGAAATGAGGAATTAAATAAGGTTAATCCTGAGTTAATATCTGCAGCTGCTTATGCATCTAGTAAGAACTCTACTAGACCTGAGTCTAAGGTTAATCCAATAGTAGTTAATAAGAATAATGCTGATAGTATTCCTACTATATTAACTAGTTCACCTGAGTCAATAGCTGAATATAAACGTCATAATCAGGCTATTGAGAAAATTGAGGATGCTAGGTTATCTGAGGAAGTCAGTAATAATAAACGTGAAGATGACTATCGTAAGGGACTAATTGAGTATAGGAATACCAAGGATGCAGAAGCTAAGGCTAGAGCTAGAGCTGATGAGCAAGCTGAGTTGATGGAACGTCAACGTGAAAGAGATGCAGCTGCAGCTGAGGCAGCTAAAGGTAAGACTGAGTCAGAATCTAGAGCTAAACAGTTAGATGCATCTCAAGGTAATGGTGAGGATAAGAAATCTGAGTCACCTTTAGCTAAGATACTTAAGAGATTCCTTAAGATATACTCACTATATAAGTTAATCACATTACCTGAGAGAATATTTGGTAAGATATCTGCTTTATTTACAGCTATAAAATGGATAGGTGCATTACCTAAATTATTTAGGAAAGGTGGACTCAAGTACCTATTTAAGGGAATTAGAGTAGGTTTTGATAAAGTCCTATGGACTATGTTTAAACCTAGAAGTCCACTTACTAAATTTGTATATAAGCACTTTATTAGACCATTAGATAATTTAATTGGTAAGGTACTTAATCCATTTAAGTCTATATTTGGACTTGGAGGTAATGTAGCTAAGAATGTATCTAAAGCTGCAGGTACTGTAAGTACTGAGGTAGCTAAGGTAGGTGAAGGAGTTGATAAAGTAGGTGAGACAGTCACTAAAACTGGTAATAAGTTCTTATCTAAGTTTACTGGATTCTTTAATAACATAGCTAAGAAATTACTTCCACTTGACTCACTTAATAAAGCATTCTCTAAGTTTAGAGGTACCTATGGTAAGTTTACTGGAACTATAACTAAGAGTATTAATGCAGTTAAGACTCAGATAGGTAAGTTATTAGGTCCAGTAACTAAGGTATTAGGTAAGGTACTTAATCCAGTTAAAGGTGCAGTAGATGCAGTAAAAGGTGTAGCTAAGAAAGTAGCTAATACTAAGGTATTTAAAGCTGTATCAGGTGTAGCTAGTAAGGTAGCTAAGAAAGTAGCTAATACTAAGGTATTTAAAGCTGTATCAGGTGTAGCTAGTAAGGTAGCTAAGAAAGTAGCTGGATCAAGATTAGCTAAGGCTGCTACATGGCTACGTCATCCTAAGATATTAGGTAAGTTAGGTAAGAAGATGTTATCTAAGATAACTCCCACTCTACCTAAGTTAGCTAGTAAGGTAGGAGTTAAGATGGCAGCTAAGGGAGGTAAGTCAGCCCTTAAACAGGTACCTCTATTAGGTGCAGCTATAGGTATAGGTGATGCTATCTATGACATTACTAAAGGTGACTATGTAGGTGCAGGTTTATCCCTACTTTCAGGTATAGCTCCTACTCTTAATGTAGTAGCTCCAGGTTTAGGTACAGCTATCTCTATGGGTGCTATGGGAGCTGACATAGCTAGGGATGTACTTAAGGAGCCAGTTAAGGAAGCTGTAGATGTATTCGATAAAGAGACTCCTGAGTCACTAGAGAAAGAGCCTGAAGCTGACCTATCTACTTCAGCTAAGGAAGATAGTAATAAATCTGAGTTAGATGAGGTAGAGGATGAAGATAATAAGAAAGTAAAGTCAGCTAAGGTTAATGATAAGAATTTACTTAATAGAGTAGCTGACTCGGATAAAGTTAGGGATTCATTAGCTGACAATACTGTAGGTAAGGCAGCTAGTAAGTTAATCCCTAAGGGAGGTAAATCAAAGTCAGCTGGTGAATTACTTAAAGCTGGAAATAGTGTAGGCATAAAAGGTAGTCACTCATCTGACTATGTAGAAGGTGAGGGAGTTGATAAAGGTATTGACTCCCTTAAGAATAGATCTGGTAAGGTAGGACTTGTAGGTAAAGTCCTATCAGTAGGCAATAAACTTAGACCTAGTAATGTAGTAAGTACATTTGTCACTCCAGTAGTTAAGAAGTTCCTATCTCCAGTTAGATCTATATTATCAGCTGGATTTGGTGGACTTAGGTCACATTTAAAGTCAGCTGGAAATGTACTCCATAACTTAGTAAAAGGTATTGGATCTAGGATATTTGGAATACATACTACTCTTACTAAGGGACTCAAAGCTAATGCATCCGTAGCTAAAGCTCAAGGTGCATTCAATAAGAAGACTATAGGTAAGTTAGGTGATACTAATAAAAAGTTAGATACTATAATTAAGAGACTTACTAAGACTAAAAAGTCATCTCAGGTTAAAGCTGGAGGTGATATAGGATTAGAGTTACTTGGACATAGTAATATTAGTGATGTAGCTGAGTCACAGAATACACCTCAACCTCAGGATAAGTCTAAGGATGAGGAACAGGACTATACTGGACCTGGAGTAAAGATAACCAATAAGCAAGTCCTAGCTAATCAGGATAAGGCTATGGGTTACTTTACTGAAGTATTAGGACTCTCTAAGAATGCAGCTGCAGCTCTAGTTGGTACTCTAACTGCTGAGTCTAATATGAATCCAGGTATTGTATCCTATGATGGTGATGGTCAAGGTATTGCTCAGTGGACAGGTTCCCGTAAGGGTCCAGTCCTAGCTTACATTAATAAGGCTAATGGAACTAACTATAGTCAGATAGTTCAGGTACCTCTTGATATGCAGTTAGATGCTGTAGCTCATGAACTGCAGAATAAGAGATATAATGTCTTAAATATGCTCAAGAAACCTGACATATCACTTAAGGAGGCAGTTGATGTAGTACTTAGAGGATATGAAAATGGTAGTGATAAGAATGGAGGTATACTAGCATCACCAGCTTCACTAGATGCATCATATGCTAAGTGGGGAAATAGCTACAATAATATGATGTTCGGTAAGAATGGACGTATGGCTCAGGCTACTGGTATTATTAATCGAATTGGAGATAAGGTACCTGGTTATGTTCCTCAGGCTGGTAACACTAGATATGTAGCTAGAGGTTCATATAAGTCCGTAGGTGCTGAGTCCATGGATAAGATTAATAATCTAGGTGCATCACTATTTGAGAATACCCTACGTGGATCTGGTATCTATAACTATAAAGTTACAGGTACTCCTAAACCTAAGCCTAGACCTAAACCTAAGGCTAAGGTTACTAAGGCTAAGTTAACTTCATCTAAGGGTACTCCTAAAGTTCCATTTAGAATGAATGATAATTCAGATAACTCTATTAATTTAACTCAGGGTGGTAGTACAGTTATTAATAATTATAACTACTACAATACTGATAAAAGGGATAGAACTTTAAATAGGTAATTATGGCTGAAGGTAATCCATATGTAGCTCCATGGAAGTTTGGAGATAAGAATCTATTTTACTTTCAGGATCTAGATAATCCTAGATTAACTTGGAAGTTATACTCTCAGAGAGGTGGTAGTATCACTGGACCGATTGCTACTGGATTCTATAATAATAACGGTGCATTCTCAATTACTCATGACTATTCATCTGGTATGGGAGATACCATAGAAACTGCAATTAGGAAGAGATTACTAGACCTTACTAGAAATATGGTAAAGAGGTCTAGGGATCTCTTCAATTGGAGGTATAAAATGGATGATATCAAGAATTCCATATCTCAGGGAGTTACTAACTTAGTGTCTGGGCTTAATGAGGAGATACAAAATCAATCAGGTAATATTATTGGTGATGTATTTCAGGCATTAGAAATAGATCAGGCATCTGAGATGGGTCAGCAATTATTGGAGAAAGCTAATAAGGTAATTCAGAATTTTAGTATAGCTGAGAATATGGAGGCTGTACTTAAGAGAGGTCAGGTACATACTCAAGGTGACTTTAGTAAATTATTCAATGATACTAAGATAGATGTACCTGCAATATCTAATGTTACTTGTGTAATTAGGTCAGTTCCACACTATTCATGTGTTGCAGCTATTAATAACTTAATAGATAATTACTTCCTAGGTACATTTAATCCACTAGATGATAAGGTAAGTGAAAGTCTAGGTCAGGTTAGTAGAGGCATGGAAGGTGGCTATTGGACTGCACCCAATAATGCTAATCTAGCTGAGGATAATCCTCTAGATGAGTCGAAGTTAGTCGATGGATTATTTACACTCAGAGCTGGACCTTATCTATTTAAGAACTTATTACTTACTACATTTAGGTGGGAGTATAGTAAGGAATTCGTAGCTTATCCTGATAAGAAGAGTGACGGTAGAGTATTTACAATAGATAAACCTGCATACGTTACTCTGAGTATGGTATTTGATAACTATAAGTATAAAACTAAAAGTTATCTTAAGAATACTTATGTAGAACTACCTAATGTACCTAGTGATCCTGATCCTAATATAAATTATCTTGATGTACCTGATACTAGGTCAAGGTATAATGAGAATCCGTCACCTCAACATAGAGATAATCATGGTACTGTTACTGAACGTGATAGTAAATATGATAAAGGAACTAAAGATGATAAGTTAGGTAGTAATTCTAAGTTTAGTAAGGTTACTGGTGCACTTGGATCTATTGGTAACTTAATATGATTACATTATGTATATAAATAATAAGACTCCAGGTGACATAAATAGGGTAGGATTCGACTTAAGTAATATAGTTGAAGGGAGTGATATATTTAACTCTAGATTACTCTATAATATTACTAAATATCCATATGACCTTAATACCTATTCAGTAGAGGTAGCTGGAATGTCACCTAACTCAGTAGCTAGGGTAGTATATGGAGATCAGATATACTCATGGATTCTAATCCTATTTAACCCTAGGTATAGAACTTTTAGATATCCTCAGGGTATAAAGTTAGTGTATCCTGACTTATCTCTACTTTATAGTTACATAAAGAATCAATAAATGGCTGATTTAATACAACGTACCTTACAAATTGATATTAAGGGACTCACTGATAAATATGACTTAGAGGAATTTAAGACATATGAGTCTCTAGGTGGAGACATAGCTGAAGGTGAGTTAACGTATAAAGGTGGAGGTAATAAGGAACTCAAATGTGACTATGAAGTACTTGATATATCAATAAGTGATACTGAAGGTAAGATAAAATCTTATAAAGCTTATGTATATGACCTTAATAGATTTGTAAACTCAAATGTACTTAAGTTCATATGTGCACCTAAGGATTTTATAACTAAAGTAGTAACTAAGTCATATAAGTCAGTACTTCAAGCTATTAAGGCTAACTGGAATGGAGAGTTAGATACTATACCTAAGTCGATGCCTGATATTACCTGTGATATACATCAGAGGAATGAGACTGGATATAAGTTAGTACAGAAACTTATTAAGGGACTTAGATATAATTCAGTATATGGATTTAGGTGTGACTCAATAGTAATTAGGGAATTAAAGTTCGTAGAAAACTATGACTATTATCAGGACGTTAAACCTAAGAAATTCCCTATACATACTGATAATATAGATTTAAATAAGTCTAAGTTTAGTGAGATAGAACCTAAGAATGAAGATATAGGTGTAGCTACATCAATAGTATACTCTCAGCAATTCTATCAGATAAGATCTAACTATAAGAATTTTTACCTTAATATGATACATAATGTTAAGGTAATAGATCTTAATGCTAACTTAGATTACTTTAAGTTTACTGTAACTATATCTAGATTTGACCCTAAGTATAGATTAGGTAGAATAATTCAAGGTACATTTAGAGATATTAATGGTACTCAGTTCCTAATAAGTAGAGTTAATTTCAGTTGGAATAGAGCTCATGGTCCAGTTACTGAATTAGAATTAATGAAGTTGAAATGATAGGTAAAGTATTAAGTTATGATCCAGTTACTTATATAATTAGGTTTACTGTACCTCTATACATAGAGAATGCTGAAGCTCTACCTTTAGATGTATGGGATAGACCTAATCCTGGAGATGAGGTATATATCTTTGAGGATGATAAATCTTATGGTACTCTATACGTATATCATAAGATGGGAATCAGAGATAAGGATAAACATATACTCCAGACTGACTCACTTGATGTGGTTATGGATGAGTCTAGCCAAAAGCTCTCCGTCACTCAGAAGAGTGGAGCTACTATGACTGTAGATTTCTCAGGTAAGTCAATAAATATTACATTTGGTGGAGCTGATGTAATGATAGATACTAAGTCAATCCACTTAGGTAATGGTGGAAATGAGCCAGCTATACTATTTAATAAGTATGAGCAAAGGATGAAGGATCTATATAAAGCTTTAGCTAATCATAAGCATGGAACTTCAATGGGTCCATCGACTCCACCTATTGGAGGTGAGGAAGCTAAGTTTTCATCAACATTTCCAAGTACACTGAGTAAAGATAAGTCTAATCATGTAGATATAATGAAGTAATGGCATTAATAAAGGAGTTCCTATTTAATAAATTAGTTGAATTTGATAATAACTTAACTGTAGATAGTGGTAGTAATGCATCTAAACGTAAGTTTGATTTAATGACCACTATTAATGAGTATGGTAAGAAAGTTATTCCAAGTTCAATATCATCAGAGTCAGCTAAGTTAGATGGATATTATGCATTTACTGGAGATAATCCTAAAGTATTTTATTCATTTGCTAAGGCATTAAGTCATGCTATGGAAGCTTATGCTAAGACTCTAGCTATTGGTATGATAGGATATACTCCAGTTTATATGCCTACATGGAACATACTATATGTAAATTTACTGAAAATAAAATCTACTGAGGATAGATATAGTCAAGTAAGAATATTAGCAACTGAGATAGATAAATGGATGAAGTTACATATTAGTATGAATACAGTAACTAAAGTAACTAAAAATTGGAGTTAATATGCAGTACTTATTAAGTAATATGAAGTTTACTTCATCTAAGTTAGAGTATGCTAGAGATTTCATAATGGTTTACTTTAGTATAGACTCACTAGAGATACCTCAGATGAATATAGGTGTATCAAGACGTACTGATGGAGAGAGTGAGTCGATAGTTGATGACTTAGTAGCTAGTGATATATCATCATTTATAACTAAAGCTGCACAGTATGGATTAAACTTTAGTTTAGTGAGCTATTCTAGGTCATATGATACATATAATGTAACTTTAACTCTAGATGGAGTAGATGAAATTAATTTCACATTATCATGAAGACATTCGATCAGATATTAAGTGATATTAAGTCACTTATTCCAAATGGTGTATCTGGATTACAGCTAGATATCTTAGCTAATACATTTGCTATGTATGCTTATGATACTCAGGCTATAGCTGTATCTCAGTTACTTGAAAATAACATAGATACAGCTATAAATATTAATTCACTCATATCTAAGGCATCTCAATATGGAGTTAGTGTACCTAGGGTACATAATCCTGAGTTAGAGTTTGAGGTTAAGTCAGTTAGTGCAGATACTACTATAGAATTAGGTGAAGAGGTAATAACAATAGGTAAGTATAGATTCCTATACTTAGGTTACTATGATGAGTCACATGGAAATGTATTTACTAAGAGTAAACTAATTCTATCATCTACATTCCCTATCTTAATTAGATGTATGGTATGTAGAGATGTAGTTGAGTGTAGTACTGATAAAGACGTAAGAAAGATATTCTCACCTGACTGGAGTGACATAGCTGATACTATATTTGTATATTATAAAGGTAACTATATGCATCCATTTGATAGGTATGCAGATTATTTATCATATAATGATGAAGATAAAGTATTAGTAACTACTACTCCAGATTATGGAGTTAAGATAACTACTGAGGGTAATCCTAGCTTAGGTACATATAATATTAAGTTACCTAAGTCAATGACTGACGTTAGTGAACTGATAGGATTAATAGACTCAGCTGAGGCATCTGATAAAGTAACCGTAAGTAAATATAGGTCAGGTACTGAGGATAGTAATATTAAGATAGTTGACTTAGGCAGTGATGTATTAAGTAAGTTCGATTTAGTAACTTACATAGAATACAATCTTAATAGGACTCAGTTAATTAAATCTAATAATGACCTTATTGAATATGTAGCAAGTTACTTACATCAGATATCTGAGGATCATCTAACGTATAAAGTTAATTTCTATATAAATAAGAACTTAACTATATATGTTAATGATATGTACTATGATACTAATACTGATATATCACCAATAAAGGATAGACTGTATATAGGTATAGATAACATAGTATTAAAATCTGGAGTACAGTTAGATGCAGCTATATCACTCGAGTTTAATAATCAGATTGATAATGATTTAATAAATAATGTCACTAATCTAGTTAATGAGTATAATGATAAGTTCAATACACTGATAGATGAGCTAACTTTAGTTAGTGATATAAATGCATTAAATCCATTACTTAAGGTTACTAATATTAAAGTTGAATATTCAGCTCATGTTAGAATAGGTAAAGAAATTTATATAATACCTGTATCTGAGGGTAACTATACTAAGGATCAACCTAATCTTGAGTTTACTGAGGCACCTGAAGTAGGAACTGAGGATAAACCTATAGTATATAAACTGTATAAAACTCCAGCTACATTCTTAAAGACTTCTATAATATGGACATAAGGATACCAACTAGACTTACTAACTTTAGATTATATGACTTAGCTAAGTCAGTAATTGAGAGATATGAGTTAGACTCAGTTAATATAAATGAGTACCCTATAATATGTTTCAATAAGTTAGCTGAATCTAGTGGTATTAAGATAGATGAGGAATTTAATGAGGGATTATCTAAGGTATTTGTACTCAAGGGATCTATTGACTCATGTAGGGAATTAATGAAGTTACTTAATATTGACTTTATTAGAGCTTACGTAGATGGAGATGACTTAGTGCTTCACTTAGATTTAGGTGAGATAGATAACTCTGATTTTGTACAATACCTAAGGGACTGCTTTAACTACTTATTATTCTATCAAGAGTTAATAGTTAAAGTAGATACTTTAGTTAAGTCACTAGTAGTTAAAGGTTTACCTAGACTTTCAGTTATGGGTATTGATGTAGCATTTATAGGACTTGATGAATGAAAATAAATAAGATAAATTTTACCTATGATAATAAGGTCACTGACATAGCTATGATAGATGACCAGTATGTCGTACCTATAGATGAGTCACATCCATTAGGTAAGTTCCTTAATACCATGGAAATGGCACCTATAGTTGGTGAGGGATTTAGGTATGACTTATTTGGAATGGACCCTAATGTACCTGATAACTTACTTCAGTATCAATTACCAACTGGAGTTGACTTTACTAAGAATGTAAAGCATACAGTACATAGAGCTTATCTATTTGATACTATATTAGTATATTATTTAGGTGGACTATCCAATCCAGTCACTGAGCTAGATTACTATGGATTTGATGGGGAGTTAATGTTTACTGTTACTGACTTTAGTTCTACTGATAAGTTAGTATTAGTATATGATACATTACCTGATCAGACTGGATTACATAGGAGATCTAGGACTCCACATAAATATACTAAGAAATTCCTAAATCAGGATATTATAACCAATAGTGGTAGATTACCTCAGAATAAGAATAAACTCAAAGTAGACTATATTCCTAGCTCATTTACTGTAGTAAACTCACTGAAGAGAATAAAATATGGGTATGGATATACTGACTTAGGTAAGAAATATGAGATAACTAGGGATAGGAGTTATCCTTATTTACCAGTTGAACATAACAATACTTATTGATATTATATGATAGTAAATAATTCTATAATTAATGGTTTATTCCAATATGTTGATGGAGTAACTTTTACTGAGAATGACATATTATTTGATGAAGGTAAATTATATCATGTAAAAGCTGACGTATCTAATGTAACTCCAACTGAGGATGTAGCTGAGGAATATTATCAGGATTATTTTATATGGGCATATAATACTGATAATATTGCAGTTAAGTCAGATATTAATAAGTATCTTCAGAGTTTATTTCCTAGCTTAACTACTGATGGAGTAACTCCAGTAATTATAACTTCAGATGAGATAACTCAGTTAAATAAGTCAGGAGTATATAAGGTACCTGATGGACCTACTATAGCTGTATTCGTTACTCCATCTGATACCTCATTTATGATAAAGTATACTAAGTCTAGTTTATCTTACTTAGTAGGAACTAAGAATGATGATGGAAGTATTACATGGGGAACTGAAAGGTTAGCTATAGTTGATAGTATGACAAGTTACCTAGATAATGCAGTAACTTCAATAACTGCACTTCAGACATTATTAAAACAGAGAATAAGTCAATATGATGAAATAATATCTAGACTTGACTCAGTATTACCTAAACCTTAAGCTATGATAGTCACATCAGGAAATGACTCAGGGATACATTATGATGATTCTATTAAAGGAATTAAGTTAGGTACATCTGAGTTAATAAATCTACTCAGAGATACTTCATTTGTATTTAAAGGTAATATAGGAAGTGGACTTAAGTTACCTAATATCCCTAATGGAGTTACTGATATTGAGTTTACTGACTCAGATAGAAAGAGAGTTAGGAATATAATCAATAGTAGGAATCATCTAGATGGATCTGATGGAGTATTAGTTACCTTAGAATTAACTGAGGATTATACATTTAGTCAGGACTCAATAATATGTAAGTCAGGATTACTACGTAATAATACTTATATATTTGATGACCAATTCCTAACTTATTTTGACCTATATCAACTAAGTCAGGGAGTTGAGGATAAGTCAGTTACTAATATAGTTAAATCAGTAACTCTTACTAAGCCTGAGTCAGGATATTATGAAACTAACTCAGTTAAAGCTGAGGAAGTACAAGATTGGATACCTGACTGTAGGTTGCATAAAGATACTTATGTCTATGTTAGTAGATTTAATCTATCTGAATTAACTTTCTTATGTATAATAGAAAGATATAGTAGGATAGATGGAACTTTAGATAAGAGGTATCTCAAAGTACATAAATATAAGTCTGAGTCAGATAGGTATATAGATACATCTGACTATGAGGATAATGATCAGAACTATATAGATAGAATTCAATCAATCTTTATTAAAGTTAACTAATGCTATATTCTAATCCAAGTCTAATCCATAAGATTAGTGAAATAAGATTTTGGTATACTCCAATACCTAAATTAGATTCAGATCTTACTCACTATGATAAAGCTCCAAATAAGCTTAAGTCAACTGATACATACTATGAGTTCATAACTGATAGTGTAAGTAAGAATGAAGAATTAGGTAAGGAATGCCCAATAAATAGGACTAAGTATAATTATGTATGGGGAGTTACTAAAGATGGTGATTTAGTATTCCTTCAGGATATGATACTTAATCTTACTGGATTAGTAGTAGATAAGATAAAGTTTAAGTTAAACTTAATAGAGGTAGATGAATTAGTAATTGATACTGATTTCGAGTATAGTGACCACACTCATCTATATACTCCACCAACTAAGTTTGATACAGTAATTAAGAGGACTAACTTTGTAGGTGAGTTACTTAATAATGAATTATTCACCAATAATAATATAATTAGGGATATAGATAGAGACTTACTTGACTTAAATAAAGTTAATGTATCAGATTTAAATGGAGTTATCTTAACTAACTTTAAGTATGAATCAATGCCTAAAGATGTAGTTGAGACTATATCAGATAAAGATTATGACTTTAATTCTGATAAATGCCTACTAATGTATAGAGGTGACATTATTCTCTACCGAAACCTCTTGGGTAAGTATAAACTTAAGGTAGGAGATATAGTCAAAACTTTTGATTCACCGATACTATTAATAGATCAGAGTCACTATGTTGACGTAGGAAGTAAGTCATTATATAAGTATGAGGTGACTGACTCAGATATAGTATCAACTAAGACTAGATATACTGTAGATAAGGTAGGATACATGGTAGCTTACTATAATAAAGGCAATTATAATAAGAAATTGATATGAGTTGGGAATTATCATCTGATGCATATAATGTACTGACTGAGAATGTTATAGTAACTGACTTATATCTAATAGCTACTAATGTAGGTGTAAGGTCAATCACTCATAGACTTAAACCTAGGTCAGTGACTGCAGATAATGGATATCTTACTTTTAATCTAATTGACTTAGATATAACTTTGACTCAGGGTAATGAATGTTTCTGGGACTTAGATTTATATTGTAAGGTAAACTATAAAGATACTGATTATAAGATAGCTACACTTAAGAGATTCCAGAGTATAGACCATAATCTATTTATGTCATATATGGGTATCAATATATTTTATGTAGATTTTAGGTCAATCAAGTGGAGTGAGATACTCGATTTAAGTCAGGAAGGTAAGGATACATCGATGCACATAATAGATTTTATTAAGATGCATAATACTGGTGTATCAAAATCTGAGATAAATAAATATAGATTATGAGTAATAAGACACTAGATGAACTTAGGGAGGTAATGTATGTTAACTCCCGTAAGAATAGAGCTAATACTATAGATCCACCTGATGTATTCACTACAATGAAGGATGCATTTGACTTAGTCTATAGTAAGTCTGAGATAGATAATTTACTTGAACATATAGATGACCCTATTGAGTTAACTAATGGTGACCTTATTAACTTAATTGATAATAGTAAGCTAAATGTAGGTAGGCATTATAAAGTAACTAATTATAGACCTAGTGGGTCAAAGTATTATGACATACTACTTTTAGCTACTTCACCTAACTCACTTAACTCAAATGGATTAGCTATTAAGTCAGATAATGGACCTAGTATAACTGGTATTAACTCATTTAGTATAGTCTACTCAATAAAATCGAATAAAGTTACTAGACTAACTGATGAGTATGGAAATGTAGCTGACTTTGATTTCAAGTGTATAAAAGTAGATGACTCAGATTACTTATTTAGTTCATCATCTATATCTAGTGGAAATACAATACTCAACTCAACTGGAATTAAATTCTTAGGTGACTGTCATAATAATATAGTTAAGGGATGCAGTAATATTACCATAGATAATGTATCTAACTCTATAATTATAGGTAGCTCTAATCTAAGTTTGATTGACTGTGATAGACTTAGTGTATCAGCTAAGAATGAAGGTGAGGTATTAAGTTTCTCCAATAAAGTAAGTGAGTCAATTGGAAATAACTCTAAAGGTGACGTAGTTGAGATAAATATATTTGACTCAATATTTATATAATAGGATTAATATGGAACATAATAAACTAGCTAATGTTAGTAAGACTAATATAGGATTAGGTAGTGTAGAAAATCTTACTCCAGCTGAAATAGCAGCTTTAATGAGGCATTCAGTTATAATTAATCCTAACTTTATACCTAAGGATGATTTAACTGCATGGGAAGAACTCATTAAGAGTTGGATAGATAAGCTTAATGAGTGTATAGTAGTAACTCAGTCAGAGTATGATAATCTAGTAACTAATTCTAAACTCAAACCTACTAGACTATATAAAGTAACTGGATATAAAGCTAACTTAGACTTATGTAAAGGTAATCTAGGTCAGGACATACAAGTATCTGATACATCATTTGATTTCTATGCAATAACTGAAAGTAATCAACTTCAGAATATATGTATAGCTATTGTAAATGATAAATCAGATGACTTTACTAAATCTATACTATCATCTAGGTTAGTATACTTTATCTATAAGGATGGGTATATAACTCAGATGACTGATACTAAGGGTAACTATGCTACCTTTGACTTCATCTCAGTTAAGAACTCATTAGGTAAGAATATAATATCTAGTGACTCAGTAGGAGTTAAGACTAAGTCAGCTGATGTATACATAGATGGTTCTGACGTAACCTTAGGTACAGATAATACTAAGGTATCTATAACTAAATGTAGTAATGTATCTATAGGTGACCTAAATAAGTCAGTAACTTTATCTGGATGTAGTAACTGTGAGATAAATGGAAATAATACTGACATTAATATATCTGGAGATAATGCTAAGATAGGAAGTGGAAATAATACAGTTTCTATTGATGCTGATTCACATGACGTATTAGTTAGTTGCCATAATAATAAACTAACCTTCGTAGACTCACCTGCATGTGAGTTTGGTAGTCATAATGATACAGTCACATTCACTCATAGTAAAGGAGGTATCTTAGGTAACTATAATGACAATATTATCTCTGAGTGCTCATATACTATAATGGGAGATCATAACTCTCATATAACAGCTAAAGGTGCCAGTAATAAGATAATTCATGTAACTTTAACCTCAGGTAATCAATACCTAATCTTCAATGATGACTCATCATTCATGAGTGAGTCAGATAGTGCATTTCTACAATATCTTAAATTATTCAAGTCATATGGATTATTTAAGGATATGGACCATAATGTATTAGTTGGACCTAAGTTAGAATTTAATAGAGCTTATGATAATATAGGTAGTGTATTCTATCTACTCACTAATACCAATACAATGCCAGTTATTGACTTTGACTCAATGCTAACTGGATTAAAGTCATATAACTCATTTGTACTTCATAATCTCGATGTAATTACATATGACGATAATGGAGTAAGTAGATGGATAGATAAGAGAGGTAATGTTACTGACTCTACTCAGTTTACTCTAGCTAAACTAATTGACTTCCTCAATGAGAGATGTCAAGCTACTAAGGAATACATATATGTAGAGGATACTACAGGTAATAAGGTATCTCCAGCTAAATCAGCTATAGCATACAATGCAGTAGCCACAACCTCTCCAGTGAACTCAGTATCAGCTACCTCTACTGATGCAGCTAAGAATAATAGTCTTAACTCTACTCCAGTATATGAGGTAAAGTATCCTGGATTACCTGATGGTAAGGGAGGTGGTACTGTAACTGAGTCAGGTAAGTATTATGAAATTAAATGGGATGATAATAGTAATAAATTTACCTCTGGAGTAGACTCAACTAAGAAGATATCAGCTAAGTTACATAATGGTTCTACTGAATCAGTGGCTCAGATAAGTGACTTAAAGATATCAAGTTGGGATTGTAATTGTATCACTATCTCAGGTACTGAGGATATTAATAAGAGTAACTTTAAGATTGACTTAAGGTCAGACTATTATGTCCTTACTCCATCTAATATCAATACTTCAGGCGTATACTTAGTTGAGTTCAAATTTTATGGTATCTTAAATAATACTAATGTAACTTATTATCTATACCTATACATTAATACTAATGCACTAACTTATACTCATTATATACGTACAGGTAAAGATTATAGCTACAATATAATACCTAACATAAACTCAGCATACTCTAAAGTTGATGCTGAAGTAATGATAGATACTGATGAGACTGGATATACATTTACTCCAAATGCAAATGAGACTGACAATACCTCATTTAATATCAAGTTCCCAACTATAAATAAGTTAGATGATATATTCTGTAAATTGAACTTTACATCTAATCTAAATTATAGTGATGGAAATAAGATTAATTTGGATGTAGTACATCAGTTCATAGTCTCTGACTCAATAGTTATCATGACCTATGCTAATAATGGAACTGAGTTAACTGAGTCGAGAGCTCAGGGTGAGGAAGTTACGTATAATTTAGGTGTAGGTAGTAATGATACTGAAGCTACTAAGGATGTAATAAGTAAGATTAGTCAGTTTAAGGTAGATATAGTAACTGAGTATGGTAAAACTGAGGCAGCTAATCCTGATTATGATAATCTAGAGTCAGTAGATTCGGTTAGTACATCCTCTACTGAAGCTCCAGCTTACTCTAGTCAGGACTCTGCATTCAAGTATAAGTACACTGTACCTACTGAGTACACTCAAGATAAGTATCTTATAGTACCAACTAAGTCGACTTTAACCATAACTCCAGTGACTTCAGATGACTCATTTACTCTGAGTCCATGTAAGATAACTATTAATGTAAAGTCAAAGTTATCTAAAGTGGAAGTTACTATAAATAGAGTTAGTAGAATCTGTATAATAGCTAATTAATAAAATAATATAGATATATGGCACGTACAATAGACCAGTTAAAGACTGCAATGTTAAATAATGCAGCTAAACAGATAGGTCAGAAAATTACTCCATCAGATGTATTTAGTACAATGAAGGAGGCATTTGACCTCTACTATACTAAGGCTGAAGTCCAGACTATAGAGACTACTATAAACAATAGGATAGATGCACTTCAGTATGGTAGAGTAATGACTAATGCTCAGTTAGCTTCAGCTATCTCATCTAAGTCATTGAAGAAAGGTGAGCTAATTGAGATACCTTATCCAGCTAAACATAAATTCTCTATACTACTTGTAGCTACATCAACTAATACAGTTAGTGGGGTAGGTTATGCTATAAATAACTTAGATACTACCTATTATAGTGGAGTAGACATGACTAAGTGGCTACTTGGAGTTACTATAAATGACTCAGGTATTCCTACTATCACATATATGAGGGATGAGTATGGTAATGAGGCTAACTATGACTTTAAGAATAGTTCAACTAATTCATCTACCATAACTTATGCACTCCAATATACTGATAGTAAAGGTAATGTATCAGATGCTTCACTTACAGGTAAAGCTAAGAATAATAAGTTATTTGACTCAGTAGGCAATAAAGGTATAGCTATAAATACTACCTCATCTATTATCAATAATGAAATATATGGAGGAGTAACTTCTACTGAGGGACTTATTAACTGTAAGATTTATGGCACTGGAAATATATTGAAGGGAGCTACTAATCTTGAGTTATATGGAGATAATAACTCATTTGCTAGTCAGGTAACTAATGCTGAGGTAGAGGGAAATAACATAACCTTCACTGATACGTCAGCAATCTATAATCTTAAGGTATTGAGTCCAAGTGATACTGCATGTAGTTTATCTGGACTTACAGGTAAGGTATTTAAGTTAGTAGGTAGGAACTCTAATGGTAATATAGTTATAGGTAAGCCATTAGATCAGATCTTCTCATAAACTTAATTTAACTGGAGTAAATTAATATGGCTAATATAAATGATTTAAAGAATAGCATGCTTACTAATGCATCTAAGGCTAATTATAGTACAATTAGTCCATCTGATGTATTTAGTACAATGAAGCAGGCATTTGATTTATATAGTACTACTGAAGAAATAGCAGCTAAGTACTATAATAAGTCAGAACTTGATGTCAGGGTAGCTACTGCAGATAAGTTAGGTTTCATTAAGATAGGTTATACTCAGTCTGGAGCTAACTATCCTATTCAGTTAGATAAAGATAATAAAGCTTATGTAACCTTAGCTCTAGGTGAGACTGATGTAACTGCATATAAAGGTAGCTCAGGTAAAGCTCTAGCTAATAATTTATCAAGTCACGTAGCTAATAAATCTAATCCTCATGGAGTTACTAAAGCTCAAGTAGGATTAGGTGATGTAGCTAATACTGGAGATAGTTCTACTCCAGTTAGTGGAGGTACTACTAAATTTACTACAGGTGGAGCTTACTCCATGAAGACTGACTTACAGAATAGTATTAATACTAAGGCTGCTAAGACTAATACAGTTAATGGACATCAGATAGGGAGTAACGTATCTATACCTACTATAGATAACTCTACTAAGCTTACCAATCAGGACCTTAATACTCTCCATGGTAATGGAGGTTTCTATTATGCACCTGGAGGTAATACCTGTACTAATATGCCATCTGGAGTTATTTCATTTGGACTCGTAGTTAGTAGAGGAGCTGGTGGATGGTGGAGTCAGACACTAACTGGTAATGATGGTAAGATATATTATCGTCAGTGGGATGCTACTAAGTGGACTCCATGGGTTAGAGTTTATACTACTGGAGATAAGCCATCTAAGTCAGATGTAGGTCTCAGTAATGTAGTAAATACAGGTGACTCAGCAACTCCAGTTAGTGGAGGTACTACTAAGTTTACTACAGGTGGAGCTTACTCGATGAAATCAGAGTTACAAGCTAGTATTAACACTAAGGCTAATAACTCAACTACAGTCAACGGACACCCTCTCACTAGTAACGTTACTGTAACTAAGGCTGATGTAGGTCTAGGTAATCTTACAAATGATTCTCAGGTAAAGAGGTCAGAGATGGGAGCTAAGAGTGGAGTAGCTACCCTTGATGCTAATGGACTTATACCTAGCTCACAGTTACCTTCCTATGTAGATGACGTATTAGAGTATGCATCTCTAAGTAAATTCCCGACTAAAGGTGAGACAGGTAAGATATATGTAGCAACTGATACTAACCTCACTTATAGATGGAGTGGAACTAGCTATGTAGAGATTAGTAAATCTCTAGCTCTAGGTACTACATCTAGTACAGCTTATGCAGGTAACTTAGGAGCTCAGTTAAGGACTGACCTCAATAGTCATACATCTAGTAAGTCTAACCCACATGGAGTTACTAAAGCTCAGGTAGGATTAGGTAATGTAGCTAACCTAGATCAGAGTAAGGCTATTAAGTCACTCAGTCAGTCAGGTATTACATATACAGCTACTTATGTAGATGGAACTACAGGTACTGCATTCACTACCGATGGATCTACTATAATTAATAGCCTGAGTACAGGTACCGCAGTACCAGGAGACTCAGATTACTTTATATCTCAATATGTAGGTGGAGGTACTACCACTACCTCATATCATCGTAGACCTATATCTACCTTATATAGCTATATAAAGAGTAAGCTATCTAAGTCTGACTTAATAAGTATTCTTGGATTCACTCCTATTAGTAGTGGTGATGGTAAGTTCTCTAATTACCTACCTCTATCTGGAGGTACCATGACTGGAAGGTTAACTATGAAGTCTAACCCTATCTGGATTCAAGGTGGATCAGATGCAGGTGGAGATGTAAATAGGATGACCCTTACCTCAGGGATGCCTACTGAGATTAAGTATAATGGAGGTAAGAGAGGTACTGTAATTTACTCTAATGCCATAGCATTTGGAGATCCATTAAACGGTAACTCTAATAATGATGCAGGATGGATTCGTCACTTAGAGACTACAGCTAACTCAGGAATACTAGAAATAGCTACTGGAGATGATGGTAATGAAGGTATAGTATTCAGAAGGTATAATAATAGTAATAATGTATCAACTGAGGTTGTTGTACCTAATGCCTCAGGTACATTAGCTCTTACATCTCAGATACCAACTGTACCTAGTTCACTTAAGAATCCTAATGCACTCACTATCTCACTTAATGGTACATCTCAGGGAGCTTATGATGGTAGTTCAGCTAAGAGTATTAACATTACTCCAGGCAGTATAGGTGCAGCTGCAGCCAGTCACTCTCACTCTTACTTACCTCTTAATGGAGGTACCATGACTGGAGATATAAACTTTGCAGCTACCGGAACTACAGGCACCTCTAAGAAGATAGTATTTAGTGGATCTACCGATGGAGCTCAAATCTACTATAATGTACCTACCTCAGATCAAGGTAACTTGGTACTTAATATGGTAGATGATACTAATGCATATATCCAATTTGCATATAATGGTAAAGTTGGTTCCTATATATCTCCATCAGATGGTATGTATCATGGTAAGGCTACATCAGCTAGTGTAGCTGACTCAGTAGCTTGGAGTAATGTGTCAGGTAGACCTAGCTCTATGCCATCTAGTGACGTATCTGCATGGGCTAAAGCATCGACTAAGCCATCTTATTCATGGAGTGAGATAACAAGTAAACCAGGTACTTTTACTCCATCAGCTCATACACATAATTCATTAACTAACTTAGGTGCATATACAGCTAGTGCACCTACATCCAATACTAAGTATTTAGGTAATGGATTGAGTTGGGCTACCTTATATAGTGGTGGAGGTCCATGTGCTTATGGTAATATACTTGAGTTATATGGAACTGGAGCTGGTCAGTTATGTATGGAGTGGAGTGGAGGTCAGAATGCAGCTGGTGACTCTAATGTAGGTAGACTCTATTATAGATCTAAACGTGACATTGTTAATGGATGGACTACATGGAAAACTGTAGCTTGGACTTCTGATATACCTGGAGTTGCTACTACTGGAGCTAATGGACTAATGTCAGCTGCTGATAAGAGTAAGCTCAATGGCATAGCAGCTGGAGCTCAGGTAAATACCATTACAGGTATTAAAGGTAGTGCTGAGTCATCTTACCGTACAGGTCAAGTTAATATTACTCCAGCTAACTTAGGTATTACTGTAGTTAATAATACAGCTGACTCAGCTAAGCATGTAGCATATGCAGCTACTGCAGGTTCAGCTACTGATAATACTAAGTTACCTCTATCTGGAGGTACCATGACAGGAAGTATTATTTTTAGTAACTCTGGAACCTCATTAAGAGGTATCCAAGGAACTATGGGAGATAATGACCAATGGCGAGTTATGGGTGGTGCAACTGAAAGTAATTCAGGTTATCTTGAAATAGCTACTAGTGACGATGGTGATGAACCTATCTATGTAAGACAATATAATACTGGAACATTTGGAAATCTAGTTCGCACAGCTACTTTGTTAGATGGTAATGGTAATACATCATTCCCAGGTAGCATATCTGAGGGAGGTACTCTCTTATCTAATAAATATCAACCTAAAGGTAGCTATGCACCTGCATCCCATACCCACAATTTCCTTAAAGGTAGTCAGTCATCCTCAGTTAAGGCAGCTACCTGTCTAGCTAATGATTCAAATATATCATTAACTGTAGGTTTATGGGCTACAACTGATGCAGGTTTCTCTACTCAGTGGGGATCAGTACTTGATCTTAATCCTCAAGGTGGATGGAGGGAGAGATTAGCATTCAATACTAATGGTACTATAGAGTACTGGCATGGTATTAATACTACTACTATGAGTAAAGTAGGTAACTTAGTTACTTCAAGTAATATAGGTAGTTACATACCTAATTTACCTGCATCTAAGATTACCTCAGGTACCTTTAGTGCTGATAGGATACCGTCGATTCCTAAATCTAAGATAACTGACTTCCCATCTACTGAGGAATGGACTTTCACTTTAAGTGATGGTAGTACAGTTACTAAGAAAGTATATATAGGTTAAACTAATGAGAGTCAGAGATATGAATAATATTCTCTGACTCTTAATCTAAAGTGATAATTAACATTAATAACAAGTAAGTTAAGATATTATGTCAGTTGATTTCTCAAAGGTCACCTCAGTGAAAGTTGGGGGGTCGACATTAATAAGATTGTAGATAACTCTAATAAGGTACTATGGATACATGGGAAGTTAATTAAGTTATATATTATTGACTATACGTCTGATTTAGATTACTCTGGACCTGAACGTAAAATAAGGATTAAAGTAGATAATACAACATATATAGCTAGTGGATCTGGTATTTCATATAGTGGAAGTCCCCAAATTACAGCTGAAAATGTATTAATGTATCCAGGAGTTCATACAGTAGAAATTATATCAACATGGGATAGTAGTTATGGAGGTGAAAATTCAGGTAATACTACCTATGTTAAATTTGATCCTAGCCACAAGACCAAATTTACTTATACTGAATCTACTAATGATTACTTCTTTGTGAATATATATCGAGTAAATAACTAATCTTATTAATACATAATCTTAACTTAGTTAATATAACTAAGTTATGGATATATCAACTAGTAAAATAACCTCAATTAAAATAAATGGATCTGAGATAAATAAGATAGTAGACAGTAAGGGTAATGTATTATATTATAATCCTCCATTCAATCCAGGAGATTATGACTGTGCGATTAGAATAACCGATCCAAGTTATAATAGTATACATTTAAGTATATTGATTAGTCTGTCTAAGAATGGAAAATCTACAATTGCATCTAACTGGACAGCAGTAATAACACCTGATGGATCCCTTACAAGTTCATATGAACCTTTAGGTATGCCAATAGATGACTTTATTGAAATTGGATATTTTTCAGCTAACTATATAGGAGTAAATCAAAATTGGCACAAAAGGTCTAATGATCAGGGATCAATAAGATTTGATGGTTTTAGTTACTCTACTTGCGAGGTGTATTATGATGATAGGAGATACAATTTATCTAAATCTAAAGAATATATGTTCGATCAGTCAGTATCTAAAGCTATCTATAAATAAGTACATAAATATAACATTAAACTAAGTAAATATATGGATTTTAGTAAAGTCACTTCGATAAAAGTTGGGGGGGTCAACATAACTAAGATTACTGATAAGTCAGGTAAAGTACTATGGCAACCTGGAACAATTGTATACTATACGTATTATAATCCAGATCCAAAATATGTAACTTATCTTCATGATATAAATGTAACTCCATGGAATATACTTAAAGTATATGGAACTTGTGATCATGTTAATTATACTACTAATGTTGATCAAGATAATATTAGACATCAGGCCATTGAAATAATAGCTAAGTCAAGATTAGAGGATCCATGGTTATATGATAAACCAATAGGATATACTAATAATAGTGTAGTATTACTAAATGCATATATACTTAATGTAGAGACTAATGAGAAGGTATTTACAACTCCATATATCGCAGGTTTACCTATTATAGATCATAAGAAGGTAATGAAATATAAAGATGGGACTGAAGTAGAAATTAAATAATTATAATTAATACATATTAATTTAATTTTAATAAAATGGCTAACAAATCAATCAGTGAACTTAAGTCACTAATGCTGACTAAGTCACAAAGTAAGAAGAGGAGTAGTATTTCTCCTAGTGATGTATTTAGTACAATGAAGGAGGCATTTGACCTCTTTAGTACTACTGAGGAGATGAATACTGCTATCAATAAGGCTAAGAGTGACCTCACTACTAACCTTACCATTAAGCAAGCTACATCATCTGACCTAGGTGGTATCAAGATTGGATATACTAATACTGATACTCACTATCAGCCAGTCGTACTTGATAATACAGGTAAGGCTTACGTATATGTAGTCAGTACACTCGAATTAGGTACTACTGCAGGTACAGCCTATGATGGTAAGTCAGGTGCTGACCTAGCTAATCAGGTTAGTAACCACATTGCTAATAAGTCTAACCCTCATGGAGTTACTAAAGCTCAAGTAGGACTCGATAACGTAGATAACGTTAAACAGATCCCAGCTACTCAGAAAGGAGCTAAGAATGGTGTAGCTAGTCTTGATACAGATGGTATTGTACCTCTGAGTCAGTTACCTGCAGCTATGCCAGCTAGTGATGTATCAGCCTGGGCTAAGGCATCTACTAAACCAACTTATACTAAAGCTGAGGTAGGTCTAGGTAACGTAGATAACGTTAAACAGATACCTTATACTGAGAAAGGTGCAGCTGGAGGTGTAGCTTCCCTAGGTTCTGATGGTAAGGTACCTGCATCTCAGTTACCTTCCTACGTAGATGACGTAGAAGAGTTTGATAACTTAGCTTCATTCCCTGAGTCAGGTGAAGAAGGTAAGATCTATACAGCTAAAGATACCAATAAGATCTATAGATGGAGTGGTACTACATATATAGTAATCTCTGATACTATAGCTCTAGGTGAGACTTCATCCACTGCATATGCAGGTGATAAAGGTAAGGCATTAGCAACTCAATTAGCATCCCATGTAGCTAATACTAGTAACCCTCACGGAGTAACTAAGGCTCAAGTTGGACTTGATAAGGTAGTTAACCTTGACCAGAGTAAGGCTATTAAGTCAATCAGTCGTAGTGACCTTGAGTTTACAGTTACTCACCTTGATGGTACTACTGATACATTCACTCAGAAGGATACAACTTATGCTGTAGCTACATCTACTACTGATGGTCTAATGAGTAAGGCTGACCGTGCTAAGTTAGATGGTATCGAAGCTGGAGCTCAGGTTAATCCTAAGTCCCTACCTGCATCTGATGTCTATGATTGGGCTAAGGCTAAGACTAAGCCTACTTATACTAAGGCTGAAGTAGGTCTAGGTAATGTAGATAATACTGCAGATAAGGATAAGTCAGTTAAGCATGCTACATCAGCTGACTCAGTTGCATGGACTGGAGTTACTGGTAAGCCTGATCTATTTACCTTTGTTACTAAGAAGGTAGGTAATACTCAGTTCACTAAGTGCTTACTCACTGATGCTGAGATGACTGCAATTTCTGCACTTGATGGAGCTCCTACTCAGGTAACTAATCTGATGTCTACATCTAATTGCTCAGCTGAACAGATTACAGCTGGATTCCTGAGTGAATGGAATAGTCTATACACTGAGGAAGATCCTATTCCACTAGCTCAGCCTAAGTGGATGTTCCCATCTGATGATGGTAACTCTCTCAACATAGCCACTATCGGAGGTATATTCGCATAATAACTATCACTTACCTTAGTTGAAATATACTAAGGTAAGTTTAATTTAATTTATTAATTATGAGTGAAATATCTAAAGTATTAAGTTACTCTAATCAGTCTAAGACTAGGGACTTTAAGAAGATTAAGCAAGCTATCCTACTCTTAGATGAAATTTTAGGTAATGAAACTAGCTCAAAATCTGACTTAAGTGAACTCAGGGATGAATTAACTAAGTTAGTTACTGATGAATGTGGTAGAGCTAAGGCATCTGAGAAGTTAAATAAAGATGCCATTGATATACTTAATGGTGACTCCAGTATTGATGGATCAGTGAGGAAATATATCTCTGACCTTATTGGAGGTGCACCTGAGGCATATGATACACTCAAGGAGATAGCTGACTATATCAATAATGATGAGACCGTTGATGCAGCTCTAACTAAGTCATTAAGTGATAATAAGATTAAGATCGATAAAGTCAGCTCTGATCTTGATTCAACTAAGACTGAGCTTACTGAACTTATTAACTCGAGTAAGACTGAGGCATTAAATGCTAGTAAGGCTAATACTGACTCAATAAATAAGATTAACAATGACCTTACTACATTTGCTAAGACTACTGACTTAGCTGACTATGCAACTCACGAAGACCTCTCGGCTATTAAAGTTCCTGATGTATCTAACTTAGTCAGTAATGATTCACTCACAACTACATTAGCTTTATATGCTAAGAAATCTGAGTTACCTGCAGTACCTGACCTCACTCCCTATGTGACTAAGGAGAATCTTACTACAGAATTAGATAGTTACGCTAAGAAGACTGAAATAACTACTCCTGATCTTACTCCATATGTAACTAAGGAGAATCTAACTACTGAGTTAGGTGAGTATGCTAAGAAGACTGAGTTACCTACAGTCCCAGACCTTACTACTTATGTTACTAAGGATAGTCTTACTACCGAATTAGGTAATTACTCTAAGAAGACTGACCTTACTCAATACGTCACTAGTGATTCACTCACCTCTACCTTAGCTACATATGCTAAGAAGTCAGATATAGTAACTCCTGACCTTACTCCATATGTAACTAAGGATAATCTTACTACTGAATTAGGTAATTATGCTAAGAAGACTGAGGTAACTACTCCTGACCTTACATCTTACGTAACTAAGGATAATCTTACCACTGAACTATCTACATATGCTAAGAAATCTGAGCTACCTACAGTTCCTGACCTTACCTCCTATGTAACCAGTGACTCATTAACATTGACTTTAGCTACATATGCTAAGAAGACTGATATCCCTAAGGATGAGATATACATAATCTCATATAATCCGTTAGCTGGTAATATAGTAAGTGGGTCATATACAGAAGCTGAGGAAGCTATTAAAGCTGGTAAAGTAGTATTGCTTAAATTAGTCGATAATGGAGATGAGGTAACTACTAATAATGTATTACTAGCTAGTGTAGATGGAGATTCCTTATGTTTCTATGGAGTCACTGACTCTAAATCTAACACTAAGCAGTTAACTATAAATAAGATTACCTTAAGTAAAGATGGTAATATAGATGATGAATCAATAACATTTGGGTCAAGTGAAGAAACTAACTTACAGGTAAATGTAAGTGGTGCTGAATGCACTGTAGATTTCAGCAATATCGATACCAATAAACTATATGCAGTAATAGATAACAGTAAAAATAGTACTGACATTACTACGATTAACTTCACCAAACAGGATAGTGACGGTAATGAAGTAAGTGTAAGTCCAGTAACTATTAAGTGGAGTGATGCTAAGCTCACTACAGTTAAAGCTAATACTACTACAATAGTTAAGTTCGATGTAATAGATAATGTTATATACTGTACTGACATTAAGTCATATACAGCTTAGTTAACTTAAAATGAAATAAGCTCCCTAGAGTAATTATACTCTAGGGAGCTATTGTCATCTAAATCTGAGTATACCTTACTCAGCTATAGTTGAGAGATACTTAATCATTGAATCCACTAATTTAAACTTAGTATAACCTCTTACTGAATTAACTAACTCATTAGATATTCCATTAAATTCACCTAAGGAATCAATGAACTTATCTATCTTAATATCTAACTGATTACTAATTACATTAGGGTCATATCCTCTGACCTTATCATAATTATCTTCAAGGAACTTATTAACCTTAATAGTTAACTCACTCCAATCAGAAGTCATAGATTTAACTTTATTCTTACTCTCGACTTCAAATCTCTTAGCCATATAATTAATTTATTATATCTTACCTTAAACTTAAATGACTGAATAAAGTGAGCTCCAGGTACAGGTGAGATAGGATACCTAGAATATACACTAAATCCAAATATCTCAGGACATGGTATAGAATTAGTTAAGTAATCAGGCACTCTCCCATCCCTATCACATATATAAGATAGGTCATTGTAGAGTTTAATAAGATCCTTCTTACTGACTCTACCTGACCTAAATCCATTAGGAACTACTATTACCTCATTTAGAAAATCAGGTAACATAGTCCATATACCATCTTGAGTAAATTCAAGACTACCTATATTATTCTCATCTTTATTAACTCTGATTAATAAGTCATTCTTAGTCAAATCAGAGTTAATAAAGTTGTATAGCTCAATAATATAAGCTAGACCTGACCTATTTATCTGAGCCATACCTAATATTTAAAATTATATCTAATCCAGTCTACTGTCTTAGCTATTCCATCCCTAAACTCAGTAACTGGAGCCCAACTAAGTCTATCCATAGCTTTAATTGTATCGGGTCTACGTCTCTGAGGCTCACCCTCTAATGGAGCTAAGTGAACTATCTCAGATTTAGAACCTAGATAAAACTTGATAGTCTCAGCTAACTCATTAATAGTATGCATAGCTGAGTCACTACCATTACCTAGGTTAACTGGAGTATATACATCTGACTCCATTAACTTAATCAATCCATCAACTACGTCATCTACATAACAGAAGCATCTGAACTGATTACCATCTCCATATACAGTAATTGGAGCTCCAGTTAATGCCTGATGTACGAATGTAGGAATTACTCTATCATCAGTACAGTTAGGTCCATATACATTGAATAGACGAGCTATATGACAGAATGGAGTATCTGACTGATGATTAGCTATATAACATAAAGTCTCAGCTCCACGTTTACCTTCATCATAACATGCCCTAGGTGACTGAGTATTAACATTACCAAAGTAACTCTCTGACTGAGGTATCTCTAATGGGTCTCCATAAATCTCTGAAGTAGAGGTCTCTAGTAACTTACAGTCATCAGTACCATACTCCTTAGTTACTCGAATCATATTAGTGATTCCAAGAACTGAAGTCATGAATGTGAACTCAGGATTAGCTGAGTATAGTTTAACTGAAGCTGGCGATGCGAGATTATAGATTCTATTTACTTTAATTATCTCACCTGGATAAGAATCCATAATCTTATTGAATAACTTATTCAATTGAGAATTTAACTGACTCCAGTTAGTAATATCACAGTTGATGAATCCTACCTTATTACCTGAAATAAGGTCAGCGATATACTTAGGAGTACCTGTAGTAATCAAGTTATCGATAACTACTAAAATTAACTTAGGGTCATTCTTGACTAACTTTCTTACTAGATTGGAGCCTACAAATCCAGCTCCACCTGTTACTAATGTGATTTTAATCATTTTACTTAGTTTATTTATTATTTACTTTAGTTGAGATTAAATGACCATATTGATTATAGTCATAGATATTCTTAGTTACTCTTAGTTTACCGAACTTAGATATCTTACTGAGGTATACACTATTCTGAGGTAATCTCAGTTTACATACCTCAGGTGAACTTACTCCTAGTTTAGATTTAGCTATAAAGTCATTTAATACTACTGAGATATTAAGTGACCTATAGTCAGACCTTACCCATAGATAGTTAGCTATTATAGAAGTTAGTTTAAGTCTTGAGTCAGCCCAATCTATGAACTCACCATTAATCAATTCTGACTCAAGTAGCTGATGTACTATATAGATATCAAATATGAATAAGAATAATTTTTGAGTTCCATCAATTAAGTTTTCTATTGGGACCTCTCGGTAAGTTGAGTCATACTTATTCAATGATAGTGAGATACCACTCTCTGAGTTATCATATATCTTGATTGACTCAGCTCCATATCCAATTAGGTGATCTGAATTATTATACTCACATATAAAGTTAGCTAATAAATCAATATTGACTAGATGGAATCCACTATTGACCTCCATAAGATAGTTATTAGAGTCATTTGATGCTAAACTTATGAACTCTTTAAATACCTTATAGTACTTATTAGGTACATCTGGATTTAAGTATAACCTGAGTTTAATAAAGTTATCTTCAATTAACTTAAGGAACTCCAATTTAGATGACTTACTGACCTCTAGGTAATCTCCTATTGTATTATAACTCATACCATTAGGTACATTATCGATAAATAAGTACCAGTCACATGAGTTAGTTCCGACTAATTGGGTATAGAGGTTATATATTGAGTCAAGTAACTCAGGATTAATAGTTAACTTCCCATCATTAACTTTAATACAGGTAAATAGGTGAAGTTTCATATCATTTATTTCTAGATTTACTCAATTCATATGGGTCAAACTTAATAAACTTAGACTTATCCTTAGTATATCTATAAAATCCACCTCCATTTACGTATAGATATCCTAATTCCTTAAGTTCATTAAGTAGATATTCAGAGTACTCCATATCATATTCATCATGTATCTGACCTTCATGAATGTGATAGTTAGTGAGATTAGTACAGAGTGCACCAATTCTATAAGGAGTTAATGGATGCTCCTTATTAAACTTAGATACCTCTATTGTACATAGAGTATCCTCAGGTACTGCATTCGACTTAAATACTAGGTCACCTGAGACATATAGAGTATACAGGAATCTAGCTATGTCATATCCAAACATAAATCCCCATATAGTTTGAATATCAGTAGTGATATACCTACGCTGAGATATAAACTTATTTAAGTCCCAAGTCCATGTATTCCACATAGGATGACTCTTAGGTACATTATATCCAAATGCAAGTAAGTCACAGTCGAATTTATCTGAGTTAACTATAGCCTTAAATGCATTAGTATCATATATAGTATCATCTGAGTCAATTTCATAAAACATATATTCATGAGTCCAAGGATTATTAATGATAAATCTATACCACTCCATTCGAGCTGGACCCATCCATAACTGTTTAGGATAGGGAAGTATTATCAAGTCATCACCTACTGGAGATGAGGCAAGTTCATCTATCCAGTTAATTGAATCCTTATTTAGATTATCTGTATTAGAGATTAGTAATACCCATTTAACATTACCTTTATTCTCTAATACTACCTTACTTATTGACTTAATAGTATCCTCAGATTCATCCCAGGTACCATCTGACCTTACGTAACTTCTATTTAAGATAATTACCTTATTCATAATATTAACTTATTTGCACCCATCTACCTGAGTTTACACCTAACTCAGTAGAGGTAGGGGAGTTATATCTAATCTCTCCCGTAACCTTCAATCTGGTATCCTTAAGTAGCTCATCAGGAATATCCTGACTAACATACTCTTCATATGACTTATATTGAATTCTAATCATATTAGAAATTATCATTCCTACCTTGAACTTAACTTCATAATGATGACTATCATTCCATGTATTAATAGTTCTAGCTAAGTAACATTCATAATACTTATCTGATATGTCACCTATCTTAAATATAGGCAATAACTTAGACTCCATTAAGGTATTAAATAACTTAAGTACCTTATATGAGTACATGAACTGGAACTTAGGTGAGCTATACTTTAGTAAGTAATCCTTACTTATTCTAACACTACTAGATGAGGTAGAATAAGTATTATTCTTAGTCCAACTAAACTTACCCATTGATGGAGTTAATCTATCTGATTGTACTCCATATGAGAGTAAGTCACTATTAATGAATGTATGACCATAGATCACTAGAGATACTACATTAAGGAACTTAGTAATCTCCCAATTAGGTCTCAAGTCTAGAAAGTAAGATTTATCTGATATATCACCTTTCTCTACTTTATCAGTTACGAACTTATATAGTACAGCTCTACCTTGAGATTCACTCAACTCCGAGTCTGAAGTAATCATCTCTGAACTCTCAGTAGACCTAAATACATAAGTCTTACTCTTATCCACATTAGATAGTCCACTTACCAATACAATCCAATGAACTTTTGACCTATCGGATTCTTTAACGAATGATTTAAGTAACTTTCTGAATGATTTCTCAGTCTTCTTACTTAAATCCCAATTCCCATCTTTATCTATATGGGAGTGAGTTAGGAATATTAATGAATTCATATATAAATTATTTAACTAGTTATCAAAATAAGCTTGACCTATACTCACGTACCAGTCAAGTGACGTATCACAATTTATAACGTTAACTATTGAGTTCCTTTTATCTCCTTTCACCTTAAAGGTTTAAAGGTCCAATAAAGGCTCTAATACAAAGATATAATACAACACTAATCTCATTCGAGATTAGCTATGCCAATATTAAGGTCTCATAATAGGTCAGTTTATTAAAGTTTAATTCTATTTAAATTATAATATTTATTAAATCTAAGTTATAATTAACTTATAATATCTTATCTTTAATTTAAAGTTTAATTTAATTTTAAATTAGAATATAATACTAACTTTATTTTAACTTTAATTTTATTTAAAATTAG
>Ga0256871_1000019_pt1 | contig 45869 bp, 7 predicted proteins | sample RumenRJG_07RNA_FD_185439 | JGI IMG/M metagenome (GOLD analysis project Ga0256871, IMG submission 185439) | Metatranscriptome of bovine rumen microbial communities from Lethbridge, Alberta, Canada - Rumen RJG_07 (Metagenome Metatranscriptome) | ecosystem: Host-associated > Mammals > Digestive...
AAACTATATATTTGCATATGTGCCTTAAAATGTGTCTGTATGTTTTGGGGCTGAGAGTATAGAAATTATTTTATCAAAAATATAGTTGTTTGACGAGGAGGATATAGAGTAAAGTTTGTACCTGTGAGACTGTTTGTTTTTGATATGAAGAGTTACAAACATTTGCTTAAACTACAAAGATGACTTTGACGTTAGTTGAAAGATGACAGTAGACTATTGCCAAGACAAACACTATAAAATATAGAACTTTTTTTGAAGATGATTTTAGATAGCATGAAAACAAGGGGATTTTATGCCTTTTTTAATAGAATGAAGTTTTCTGGCACACTGGGCTTATACCTGGTGGCATTGTTTATGTGTCTTGGTTTTGAGGTGAAGGCAGTGGATTTGCCTACGGTTGGTAAATGTGATGCTTCAGGATGGAGTCAGGGTATAATAGATATTTCTGTAGAAAGAAAAGATCAGACAAAATTAGTCTTTGAAGTTGATCAGTCTCACAAGGACCAAATGTCTCAATTGGGTGTTATTTTTTATTTTTCATATCCCAATAATGTTGTGAATCTTGTTGTTGATGGAAATTACAGCAATGGACTTAATGTTAATGGTGATTATAAAGTTACGGGCATTAATCCTTATAATTATCGTATTTATCTTTATCGCAAAAATGAAGTATGGTATGTAGGACAGACAACCACGTCAAATTTGAATACAATAATATCTGCCGCAGATTCAGAAAGTGGAGGTTCTGGATGTAATAAGCCAACTATCAATACAAATTCTATTCAAAATGTAAGTGCTGGCACCACACTTTCTCAGATCACAATTTCAGTTAATGATAATGGGAATGGTATAACAGGACATCAATGGAAGGTGAATGGAGCAAATCAAAATGACAATTATGTATTACAGGCTGGGCAAACGTATAGTTTAACTTATGAGGTCACGAATGAATGTGGCACTTCTTCGAAAGACTATAGTGTGACAATTCAGTCAAATGGAGGTCAGGCACCGACTATAAATACGACATCATTGTCTATTACTCCAGGAATGAATTTGTCAGAGGTTCAAATGGATGTTGACTTACATGGATGTACAAAAGTGAGTCACCATTGGAAGGTTGATGGTATAGATATTGATGCAAATGATAATTATGTATTTCAGGCTAATCATTCATATTCCATATATTATGAAATAACATCTACTTGCGGAACATCTTCGAAAACTTACGAACTGACTACATCAAATGGTGGCTCAGGCACGTCTTCTTATCATATCAGATGTACTTCGGGTAATTATGGAAATAATGGCGGAACAGTTATAGAATTGAATGAGAATTCTGGTTGCTATTATACAACTTCAACAACACCTTTGTTGTATTCAAATTGGCAATTTGAAGATTCAGGCAATAATGTGATACCGTTAAGAACAGAATTTTCTTTTTTTGTTTGGGGAAATGAGAATCAGCTTTATAATAACAACAATGGAAATACATTGACATCTATTCAACCATTGCAGCATTGTGGATGGGATCGCACGAATTCATATACCAGCAACTGTGCTTCTTACAGTGGTCCTTATTATACATTATATATATACCAGAAGAATGGGGAGTGGTATGCTTCGGAGACTTGTAACGGCACTGTTCCTTCCACTTTGTCCATCACTCCCAATACAGCTCAGAAAGTGGCTTGTGAAGATATCACATTCCTGGCAAGTGAAAGTTCAAATTCCCTTGAATGGTATTATGGCTCGACAAAACTATCTAATGGCAATGGAATAACAATTAACGGAAACAGTCTTACTATCTCTCCATCGTATGTATATGCGAATGGTAGCGCAAATGTGTATGCGAAGGATGGTGACGCAGAGAGTAATAAAGTCTCTGTTGGCAGAAGTGAGATAAGGTTAAGAACAAATAATAATGAAAATGTAACGCTTACTCGATACACAAATGCCAGATGTCCTGAAATGTGTGCGTATATGTTCAATTTCAATCAGATAAACAATTTCTGGACGCAATGGTGGTTTGAGCAGGATGGAGTGAAGATGTCTATGTCTATTGCTCCTGGCAGCCATAGCGATTTCAAAATAGAAAATGGAAACTTTAATCAGGTTGATAGAAGTAAATTTTCTACCGGATACATATATTACGATAATGGTTGGGTGTTCTCTAATGAGGATCCATGCAGATGTATGACTCTTTCCGTCGATAATGCGGCATCGGCTTGTGGCAACACAATAATCACACTGAATAACACATGTGGTGAGATAACAAGTTGGACATGGCAGAGCAGTAATGACGGCAATAATAATTGGAATAATGTCACTAATGGAGGCTTGACATATGATGCGTCGGGTGTAAACAACACCGTCTACTTCAGAGTGATTAGTGGAAATGAGAAATCTAATGTTGTAAAGGTCTCTAAAAGTGGAGTCGAAATAGCACAAAATGGGAATGCATATAATTATTCTTCATTGACTAAGCTTTCAGGATGTTCTACTTGTGCATTTGTTGTGCCGTTGAATGGTAGTATCAATTCAATGCAGAATGATGATTGGTATTTCCGCACTTCATCAGGAGCAAAAATAGATGTGATAGTCGATAATGATGCAAGTTTCGTCACTAAGAACGGCAATGGCAATTTTAACCGTGTTGATAATAATAGTACTAACGCTAGGTTATATGGAAATCTCTATTTGTATGAAGACAGTGGCACGTGGCATCTGACAACAACAAATCCATGCCCATGTATCTCAGTCAACACAAGCGGAAACATTTCGTGTGAAAACGCAACATTTGTAATCACGAATGGATGTGGTCATAATGATGTGCGTTCGTATAAACTGGAGAGATGGGATGGAAATAATTGGTCGGGCATAAGTGAAGGGTCCAACAATTCCATTTCTGTCACTTCCAATAATATAAATGGAGCGAGATATGTAAGAGCCGGATATGCGTATGGAAATAATTGGACGTGGGTGTATTCAGAACCAATTGTAGTCTCATATCTTCCTTTTGATTTTAATTCGGTTTATGATGTTCCACAGTTGGCTGGCTCAGCTACGGGAGCCAAACTAGAGGTGTCGCAGGTAACCCCATTGTGCTGTGATAATTTTGAGATTACGGTGCGTAACACAGGAACTCATGGCGACTGGAACGGATCGGCATATCTGCATGTGGGAGGATATAAGATGATCATTGCTGGAGACGGCAATGATAACATCGCTGTCAATAAAATTGGCAATGAAGACGTCTTGGCGGTCAACAACAGTCTTGCCAATCAAAAATTCTATATTTATGTGGATGACACAAATAAGAAAATATATGTCAGCTCGCATAACGACAGAAAGGTTATAGCCTTTGAGATTGATAATGTAGAAAACTTCCCTTGTGGGGATATCACACTTACTTTGTTGACAGAACCGTGTGACGCCGCTCGTTACCAATGGTATGTGAAGGTAAATGGTAATGTCAGCGAGATTTCTGGAGCCACAGGTAAGACGTTGTACATCACAAAGGAGATGTATGAGGCAAATGATTTTTCTTATGACTATGGAATCAGAGTATATGATCGCAACAACGCAAGTTACCAAAGAGATATAAGTCTGAATTTGAATCACGAAACTCCTTCAGCGACAGGAGTAAACGGAGTTACTATTAAACGTATTCTGACTTTATGTTGTGATGACAACGGAGGCAAGCTTTATCGCGTCGACTATGAAGGAACTGGAAATATACAATTAGAAGGTGTCGGAAGTCATTATAAAATAGAAGACGCTGGCACTAACTCGTTTAATACGACTTCGAATGGAGTCTCTATAACAGAGTCTTTGAGCCCATTGTATGTGTATATCAAGGGAGATAAGGCATTTTGGTCTACAACAAAAACAGATTCGTATATCAATCTGAATTTGACGGAGAATATATGTGACGTATGTAGTGGAAACAGAGCAATTACAGCAAATTTAGACTTTACATATAAGTCGGATTTCGGACTTGACAATCCTGCATTCACGTGGGAAGGCTCGAATAATGGCCGTAATTGGACATCTATAGATGGAGTGACAGGTCCGACATTGTCAGGAGAAATTGTCGAAAAATACACATATTACCGTGTGTCTCTATCAATGGGTTGTGCGGCATTGAAAGCTCAAACGGCAATTAATTGCACTACGTATCCATCTGTTTCTATTTCTGGCATTTTGAAAAAATGTCAGGTAGGAGCATTGACGATGACAAGAAAAAATGTCGCTAGTATCAGTTGCGAAAAGACATTTGAACTTCAGGAAAGTGAGGATGGTGAAATATGGGCAGTGGTAAAGCCGTCAGAATATACTGTGACAGGAAATGTAACGGTAATAAACAGTGTCTCGTCTACATATTATAGATATGTGCTTAAGGTAAACGGAAACGAAATACCTTCCAATATTATTAAGGCACAAGAGGTGGCTGGTTTTGATTTGAAGGTATCGTACGACAAAACCAAAGTGTATGGTGTCAACCATATAAATAATGAGGTTGTGTTTTTTGCCACTCCTTCCACTGTCGCTGGTTATTGGGAAAAACTGGAGAATGGAGCATGGGTAGACGCAAGGACATTGGCGAATACGGATGCCTATGAAATTTCTGGTGCGGGAACGACAAGTCTTAAATATAAAATCAAAGACGACAACCATAAGGCAATATTTAGGTTTTTTGCCACGGAAAAATGTACTAGAAGTGAGTCGATCGAGCTAAAAATAAATGAGATAGATCCGATTTGTGCGAGTGAAGGAGCTATTATCATTTCGTTCAACGGAATGAATGCAGGTCGATTTGTCGCTCAGGAATCAGATACGGATCCTTATATGTTCATTCATCCTGAGGATTCAAGATGCTATGATCCATCTCATCAAGGAGTGCATAATTCATATCCGTATTCTACGGGAGATCCTAATCATCCGACCACTTATTTGGGTATTCCGTATTGTAGTCGTATAGGAAACCCTACATTCCCGAATGCTCAGGAGAATGTGTTTGGAAAAAATAATGCATACTATATCGTCAATCGTAATGCGATGAAGTCGTTAGGTGGTAGCGATGCTGTGTTGCCTCCTACATACCTAGACAATGACATGTATTATCTTTGGTGGCACGGTGGAGAAAAATATAGATCCAATGAAAATGTCACTTTGCCAAAGATATATCCAATGCTTGGTATTCAGTATCCGAGTGAGATAGCATCAGGATCGACTGGAAAAATATCAGTTCGTTTTTGGTTGATCACTGATGGACTTGAAGGAGACAATCCCTGTCATTTTGGATTCTTCTCCGACAGACATGGAAGTAAAACTGTTGAAAATGGAGTTCTAGTCTCAACACTAGAAGAAAATCCGTTCTATAATCAAAATTGTACGGTTACATGTGAGGAGACAGGTGAAACATGGCAAATGTCCGTGAACAATAGTATGATGGCCACGCCTGCCAACAATGACTGTCTTACAGAGGTGAAAGTGTCAAATGCTGCACCAGGTTGGTATACGATGACAGCAGAGTTCAGAATAGATGGAATGCTTACTTCTAATGATTGTCCTGTGTTCTATCCGATGGTGTTGCCGTATTCAAATAAAGTCGGAGTCGCTGTTGAGTATTTGATAACAGACATGAATGATGGAAGTGGGTCGCAAACTCAGGAGCCTATCACTCCTGCTATATGTGTGAGCGCGGAGACTGCATGTACGGACGACGCTGTCAGTCTGTTTGTAAAAGGACTTGAGAATCTAGATCCTTCAGTTCATCAAGTAAATATCAGATGGTATGATGAGGCTAATCCTAACACACCTTTGGTGCAGCAGACGATTACAGATGTCGCTGGCAATGGTGTGTCTAGATTTGATACCCATTTCCCAGAAGGGGTAAGCTATATCAATTATCGTTGTGAGGTGGAGATTGAAGAGGCATCTGGCTCCAAGACAACATTCAAGAACAATGTCCAGGTAGGTCGTGACGCAGAGTGTTCCGATTGTGTCTATATCGGTGAAGACCTTGAAAATGTGATTTATACCAAAGATGTTGATGTCAGAATTCTGTCGACGAATGCAGATCTTCCTATTGGTGTCGAGTACGTTTGGCAATGGAGTGACAGCCGTTATAATGCAGAGCAGAATTGGATTGATATTCCTTCTGAATCATACACACCAGTGGATGACGGTACAGGAATTAATCTTCATTTGAAAAGGTCTGATTTTGAGTCACACCCATATATTCGAGTTGTGATAAAAGATGAAGGTGAGATATATTGTTCGTCGAATGCTATACTTCTTTCTCCTATGGATACAACTTGTTCGTGGGAGATTAAGGATGTCGAAACAATCAATCCTCAGGAGTATGAAGTGAGATATGCAGACGTATACAGAATTGTCTTCCATGTGGAGAATAATGAAGAGTGGGTAAATGATTCTCCAATCTTCATCATGACTGATATACAAAGTGGAGAGAGCAAAGAAATAGTATGTACAGACAAGGATATTGATGGCAACTGGTATTACGATGTTGAAGCAATGTCGGATTATGAGTTTACGGTGACTCATTTCTGCACGGAGTTCAGTACAATTAATCCGGAACACAAATCAATAATTGTCCGTAATATAAAAGAATGTCAGAGTACGAAGGGCACGGCTACTCGTGTATGGTATGACGATTTCGGAACATTCTCTAATTGGGCTAGCGACAAACGTTATCCATTGGTTACTCCAAATGGAGAAGGTGGATATAATTTTTCTGAAGGCAACTATGAAAATCCAGATTGGGGATTCAGACATTATGAAAGAGCGATAGAAATTGATGGAGAGAAAGCAACAACTGCACCTTATTATTATACTTCTAATAATATAATAAATGAAGCGTTTGCAAGGGATGAGACAAATGCCATTACAAACGCAGTTCAGTTTGTGACTGATTTGAATCAGAATTGCTGGGGTGGTGGAACAAGGGTTGTTAATTATCATGTCAATGATGGCTCGTATGCGATTGTATACGATGCGGTAATGGGATCATGTGTCGATTGGGCGTTAACAACTGAAGACCATACTTCTGGAGATGAACATGGAGGTATGCTATTTATCAATATGCCTCCATCTGGAGGAACTGTATATTCAGGTTCATTCAGGACTAAGTGTCGTGAGGCAGTTGCTATTGTATCTTGCTATGTGGCAAATGCAAACCAGAAAGACGGAAAGATACCATGTAATGTGACGTTCAATATCAGAAAGGGTAATGATGTTTTAGCTTCATATAATTCTGGAGATATTTTCTCACGTTATCAAAGTGATCCTGCTTACCAAAAAAATCCTTGGACTCATCTGACATTCCGTGTCCCTTTGACAGCGTCTTATCAGGCCGATTATTATGAATACACATTTGAAATCGTCTCTAAGTCTGTAAATACAACAGAAGGTAACGACTTCTTGTTTGATGATGTGGAAATCTTTGTCTGTGATCCGGATGTCACAATCTCTTCTGAGGATAGGGTGACACATGAGCAGGAAATTGATTTGTGTGACCCTAATCCAATGTCGGCTCGTGTTTATGCAGTGCCAGAAGTGCCGTTCTGCAATTTCTTTACTGATGTTGAGAACTTGAAGATGAAGTGGCAGAAGTGGACTGGTGGAGAGTCGGAGATAGGAGAATGGGTGGACGTATTTGTCAGTGAGGGTGATAATGGCCGTGAACTGAAAAATTCAGAGCCGTCGACAGGACCTTGTCAGGATAAGTATACTTATTTCTATCCTCTTGGTCAGATTGGAGATTACCGTCTTCGTGTTGTTGCCGCTGAGTCTAATGTGTTAGACAATGTGATGCAAAAACTTGAGCCTTATAGAAATGTGTTGGATCCGGAAGATAGCTGGCCTCAAAGCACATGTAATGAACTTTATGCTCATTCCAGCGATTTCTGGGTGCATGTGCATGAAAGTCGTGAGGAGATAGATACTGTCCTTTATGAATGTCCTGGAGAGACGGTGGTTCTTGAGGAGACAATCCCAGACGGATATGATTGTGAATGGCTGGATATTGAAGGAAATGTATTGAAGTCGGAGTCTGATCCAATAGATGGTGACGAAAGAGTCGTTAGGTATGAGTTCGTCAAAAGTTCATCTGTAGATAAAGTTATATTTATCGCTACTCCTGGAATCTATAACACAGATCCTACTAAACGAGTGTGTCCTCGTTCCACTAATTATACAGTGAATATTCCGCAGACTGTAAAGATAGAGTGTTCTGCTCAGTCTTTGAATTTGGCATGTCAGTCTGATTTTGAAAAGTCGGAAGGCGCAACTCTTGAGTTGAATGCTCCAGAGATTCCTTTCTGTGTGCCTGATGCTAAAACATCTTTGGATATCGTCAGTGTTATAAATGGAGGTGTCGACTATAAAGACAAAGTATACAAAGATTCAAATGGCAAGTGGTATATCTCAGGAATAAAGTCAAAAGGTGAATATGTGTTCACTTGGGAGGCAAAAGCTTGGGAAGAGGCGACGGGTACAGAACCATATAAAGATTATGGAACAGTACAGTCTACTTGTACAGCCACATTCGATTATCATTCGTTGCCAACAGTTAACATTTCTCATGAAGGAGACCTCTGTCCGAAATCCAACAATGAGGTCAATGTGAATGTGACACCGTCTGGAAATTATTCATTTAATTATCAGGTTGATGGCGTTACTTATGCTACAAGCAAGAACGGATCTGACAATCCAAATGTTGTTTCGTTCAATACAACTGTTTGTAGTGGAGAAGCTCCGTTTAAGGTGATTGTCACTGATGTCAACACTGGATGTGCAGTGTTGAAGGACACTACGCTTGAGGTGGATGGAGACTTGTTCGTCACTTATAATAATCCTAAGAATCCATTTACTGTCATTGGCGAAAATTGTGAATTCTCGGTTCCTGATTTTATAAATCCTAGCGCTGCTGAAATATCTAAATATGGAGAAGATAATCTGAAACAGTATCTGACTGCAACGAGCGGTTGTGGATTAAATGTGTCATATACCCAAACACCTGCTCCAGGAACTAAATTTACAGATTCAGAAATCGTTACAATTACGGCATCTAATGAGTGTGGCAAAGATAACTCTATATCATTTGTGCTTAATACAAACATGCCGACATCACAACCTGAATTAGCGTTTGTGGATGGTGCATGCCCTAATGATGATCGTCTGGTGAAGATCACAGGTTGGAATACAAGCACGGATCGTCTGGAGGTTTATCGTAGAAAGATGACGGAGACGGGTTCGATGGCCAGTGTTACTCCTACAGAGACCATTTCTGGAGATGTGTTGACATTTAAGCTTGATTATGAATATGACTATCTTGTCAGAATGACGCATATTCCAACAGGTTGTAACACAGAATATGAATATAAAGGAAGAATTCGTCCAGGTGACGATGTCGTTGTAATATCAAACGCACAGATAGAGTGTGATCCTTCGTCGGCAATTAAGGCGACTGGCATCACAAAGAAGAATTCAAGCGACCAATTGGTGATCGCTTACGACAATGTGTCTTGGCAATACACAACAGACCGAAATGATGTGGGCAAGTATCAGCTATATAAGTGGAATACACCAGCAGATTCTTCATTCTCGCTTGCGGATAAAGTTAAAGTTGATGCCAATACCGTATATTCTGTACGTCTTCATATCGAACATGCAGGATGTTCATGGGATTCTCCTTGGTCGGATGTGACAATAAAGAAATATGGCTCATTCGGTGCTGTCAGTGGAAAGGTGGAGTGTAAGGATACGAAAGTTACGCTTACCCCTGATCAGAATGTTGACCTTTGTGCTTTGCAGAGCAGCAACAAAATCAACTGGAGCTATATCAAAAAGTATGGCAATGGATCAACAGAAAAAGTCGCTATAGAAAATGAAAATGTGACTTGCAGTGATGGCAAGCTAACACTTTCATATCATTTCCCTAACGATGATTTTGAAAACATCACTTATGCTTTCGTCGCTGAACTTGTTGGTGAGAACAGTTGTGTGGCTGAGATAAAGAGTGCAGAGTTTAAGGTCGCAAAGTCGACAGATTATTATATCAGCGGACCATCTCGTGTCTCTTCTTGTTCGAAAGTGGAATACAGATTGTTGAAGAGAAGTGACAATACTCCAATCAGTTGCTCTGATTGCTCTGTGGTTTGGAAATATGTATATGAAGACGGTACGGTAGCTCCGAACGGTAATTCATCATTGTCTATGTTCAGCCCTGTTATCAAAGATAATTCTGATTTCAAGATACAGGCATTTGTCACAGAGTTGGGTTGTGAGTCGATGTATGAAACAGATGGCACATCAGATGTTGTTGATCCAACATTGTCGATAGACGGTCCGGATGAGATTTCACTTTGCCAGACTCTTAGCCTTACAGCTAAGGCGATGGCTGAAATCACTGCTGGATCACCTGTTGATGTGATAGATTCCTATAAGGAAGTCAAGTGGTTGTCTGCGACATCTGAGGATGGACCATTTACAGAGATAAGCGGACAGACTACCAAGACATATTCTCCAGTATTGGAGTCGGTAGGCACATATTACTTTAAGGTTCAGCTATATAATACAGACGGTAATGACATTTGTGTCAAAGAGAAGATTCACAAGGTAGTTGTAACAAATGTCGGAAAAGTTTCTCTTGTCGCAAATGCTGTAGAGGTATGTGAAGGAGAAAACATCACTGTCAAGTTCAACTCTTTAATTTCAGATAATTTCACTACGGATTGGAAGTTGAATGGATCTCCGGTTTCCGCACCAGGAAACACATTGGTTATTTCTGAGACAGGCTCATATACGTTGAATTTTAAGGCTACAACAAATACAGGATGTAAGTATGAGCGTGATTTGACATTCCGTATTAATCCGAATCCAGAATTCACACTTACTGAGGACACTGTATGCTCGCAGAAGGAGGTTTATTTCTTGGCAAATACAACTCCTGAAAAAGATGAAAATATTATAAGGGATACTATTAATAAATCTGTAAAGGGATCTCACGGTTTTGCTTATTACGACCGTCGTATGGACAATAAGTTGGGTATAAGCACGTCTGCGGATGACATATCTGATTATAAACCTTATGATTTGACTCCTGCGACACAGAAGTTTAAGGAAATTGTCTCTTATATCAATTATTTGTTGGCATCAAAACAGATGAATCTTGATGCAGAATTGGTATCTTACAATTCATTGGTTCACGGACAGATTGCCAACAATCGTGGTGGTGTGCTTGGTGGTCAGAATTTGGTCATTGCAAACCAGCTGAATAGTCTGTTGATTGAAAAATTCGGACAGGATGAGATGGATGCGGTCTATTGGTCGCTTTATAACGACGGTACTCCGGATGATCCAAGTGTGTTTATTATGGTGAACGCAAGAAAACCTGGCAAGTATGCGTCTGAACTTTCTTGTGTCAAGTATGTCACTGTAAGAGAATCCTCAGCTCAACCTGCGTATACTACCGGTGAACAGTCGACACAAAGAGTCGGTTGGTATATCTTCGGTACTAAAGGTGATTCGGATCAGGATGCTCCGTTTACAGATGGCTTGATTTCTGATGCTGAATATGTGCGTAGAATGTACGACCCATCTCTAATGACTCCTGTTGCCGAGAATCGTGGATTCAAGGTCACAGCAAATGTGTCAAACGCGTCGACTGGTGATTATTTCGATTATACATGGAATAATGAACCAGGAAAGCCATGGGGATCTTCCGCAAGTAAGGATGCTTACATCTTCTCCGACATTTGTGAAGGAAACATCCCTTATTCACTGACTGTTGTCAACAGACGTACATTATGTCATACAACAAAAACGGCTAATTTGCCAGTTAAACTTGGAAATCTGTCTGTCAAAGGGGCAAACGGCGTGGCTTATAATGTGGTGGGCAAGGATGATCATCTTTCAGCTTCCGCAAAAAAAATTGCTGATGTCGAAGCATCAATGTCTGCTGGATGTAAGGTGACGGCTCCAGAGGTAGATCCATTGGATGCTACGCTTTCATGTGGTGAAACAAATATTGTCGGCACTCCTGTATGGATTCAATCTCCAGCTGCAGGAACAGAAGTCGCTAACGGATCTCAGATCACATTGACAGTCAAATTCACTACTGAGTCTGGATGTGATATTGAAAAGAAAGTCGATGCATATTATATTGTTAAGGTTCCTGATGCAATGACTCTTACAGACGTTGCTAATGCTAAGGTGTGTGAAGGTGGAACTTATGCGGCTGAATTCACTATTGAACATGGAGCAGGAGGTTATAATGTCTCAGGTCTTCCAGGTGGAGTGACTCCAACGATTACTGGCAACAAGGTTAAGGTTGATGTCCCTGCTGGAACTTATAATTTGACAGTTAAAGACATGAACGAATGTTCTGCGGATGTCTCATTCAAGGTCGACGAGATTGTTGTGGCTAAACCAGAAATTGTATTCAATCCTGTCTGTGATGACCAGACTGTTGATCTTGCTGTGAAAAATCCTGACAATACTAAATATACATACTCTTGGAGTCTTGTCGAACCTACGACATCATCAAATCCAACGGTGACTGGATTGACAAGTGCTTCAGCAGGAAATAAGTATGTGCTGACGGCTTCTGCAAAAGAACTTCCTACTAGCACCGTCGCTTGTACAAAACAAAGTGATACTGTGACTCTTACATTCAAGGCTAAGCCAGTCTTGAATTGGGCTGATAATAATACATCAGGAAACTCCGTATGTCCAAAAGAGAGTGGGGCATATCCTCTTGGTGTTGTCGCCACAAATACGGATGCTGATGTGTCTTATGTTTGGAGTGTCACCGGTGGAACTTTGGATAAGAATAATGAAAAGGATGTGAATGTCACTCCTTCCGACAGATGTTCAGGCAATGTCACATATCAAGTTTTGGTGAAGAATGGAAACGGATGTCAGACTATAGACTCTAAATCGTTTACAATCAGTGCTCCAGATTTGACATACACATTGTCGGATAATTTGAAGACGGTGCAGATGACAAGTGCTAATTGTAATTTCTTGGTGCCAAATTTTGTGGACAACTCATCTTATAAAATAGCGACTTCTTCATGCGGCAATACTATTTCATATACACAGAGTGTTGATCCGGAGACTTCTATCTCATCCACAACAAGTGTGACAATCACTGCTAAAGATTTTTGTCATACTGAAGGTGTCGCTCAAACAATTAGTTTGGTCGTTCCAACTCCTCTTTCAATAGAAGGTGTGTCGTCTACCCCTGTTACATGTAAGGGAGACGGTGATGGAACAATCACTATCGGAAATATTGTTGGCGGTAAGGAAACCTATCACTATTATTATAAAAAAGCGTCAGATGATCATTTCACAGAGGTAAGTGAAAAGACTGTTTCGAATCTTCTTGCAGGCGACTATGTGTTGAGAGTTGTTGATGCTAACGGATGTTACAATAACAAGAACGTAAATGTCTCAGAACCTTCAATTGTCACGTTGACTGCGACTCCTACGAATGCCGAGTGTTATGGCTCTAAAGGTAAAATCGCAGTTGTGGCTAATGGAGGTAATGGAGGATCATATATTTATAAATATGGAACGGCTTCTGATAATATAGACACTCAGTTTACATCTGATTCAGAATTGCCTGCAAATACATATTATGTTCAGGCATTCGACTCTAAGAATTGTAAGAGTGCTGTTGAGAATGTGACAATCACACAGCCTGCTGAATTTAACCCAGGATCAATTGGAAGTGCAGGACAGACAATCTGTTATGGCTCAACAGTTAATGCAGTCAATAGCATCTCTGTCGCAACGTCTATCCCTTCTGCTACTATTTCATATCGTTGGATTTTGGAACAAAATGGAGTGGAGACGGAGATAGAAGATGCTACTGGTATCTCATACACTCCAAACGTGTCTGCTCCTGGTAGTTACACATATTATCGTGAGGCTAAAGACGACAAATGTAAAACAGAATGGACTAGAAGTGCTGGCTCTTGGACGTTGGTTATCAACCAGAACCCTGTGCCTACATTGACTGTTCCTTCTAACGTCTGCGCTAATGCGGATGGAAAATATCAGGTTTCTGTCAGTGTGTCAGATCAAACAGGTGCGTACACATATAGCCATGCGTTCTCGAATAATGTGACTGTCGAAGGCACAGACACTTCAGTTGTTGCTGCAAACAAATGTGGAGGAGTAGTGTCTTACAGTGTGGAAATCACAAATAATCAGACGGGATGTAAGGGTACTGACTCTAAGTCGTTCACTATCACGACACCGACAATCGCATTTACAGAAGAAGCTAAGATTGCCGCAAACACTCATATCAAACCGACGTCGACAGGAAACTGTACGTTTGTTGTCCCAGTTTTGGATAATTCGAACTTGGGTGTCTATGATAATATTTGTAAAGTCGATAGAAGTTGTGAGTTTGGAGATGTCACATACTCTATTAAAGAAAACATTGGCGGACAGAATATTCATGGCAAACCAGTTCAGATGACTATTGTGGCATCTGATGCTTGTGTGTCTGATGAGATAACTGTTTATATTGATAAACCAGAGCCGCTAGTCCTTAGTGGAATACCAACAGTGACACCAATATGTTCGTATGCAACTACAGACATCACACTTACAGCAACAGGTGGAACTGCTCCATATACATATAAGTTAGTGTCACCGTCAGAAATGCCTGAAGGAATGTCGCTAAGTGGAAATGTGGCGGAAAATGTAAAACCTGGCAAATACATCTTCTCAGTTACTGATCGTGATGGATGTACGTCAAACACGTCAGGTGTCTCTGTTGATATCAATCCAGGCTTTAAGGTAAATCCTGTTCTTGGATCAACTGGTGAGACTATTTGTTCTGAATCCACACCAAGTGAAGTTAAAGTGTTGAATGCAGAGTCGGTTGGAGACAGACCAATTCTTTATCAGTGGTATAGAAACGAGGTCGTTCCAGAAAATATGCTCGACGGTGCTACTTTAGCTGAATTTACTCCACGCCAAAACACTGCTGCAAGTGGTGAGATTCAGAGAGTTTATGATTATATAGTTGTAGTCACTGACCAATGTAGTGGAAAAGAAATACAATTGAAGTATGTGTTGACTGTCAACCAACTTCCTGATGTTTCGCTAAATGCTACTGATGGATGTGAATCAGCAACATTCAGAGCTGATGTCAATCGTAATACAGACGGATATAATTTCACATGGAGTGAAAGCGAGAATGGCACATTCGTTTTGGGAACGTCCGCAAAGACACTTTCATTGCCAACTAATGCCGACCAGATTTCCAAAACATATTATGTGAAAGCGGAGAATGCTACGACTAAGTGTGTAAGTAAACAACCTGTGTCGGCATCAGCAACCGTTTACCGCAAGCCATCAATTACAATTGGAGATGTCGCTGTAGTTTGTCCAAAGGTTGGAGATGTTGCTGGAAGTACGGTTGAAATACCTGTCTCATCTATTGTAGGAAATATAGAAAATGTGAAGGATGGCGACGCTAATGTGTCTTATTCATATAATGATGGTAAAATCACATTGGCTGAAAAAATTTCGACAGGTAAGAAGTACACGATAACAGTCAATAATGGATCTGTTTGTGAATCTTTTACAAAGGATGTGGATGTGTTTGTCTACTCAGCACCAGAGTTTAATTTGATGGAATGGAATGCTGTTTGTCAGGGCACATCAATGGATGAATTGCCTGAAGTCTCAGTGACATGGAATGACAATGTCGCTGATAAAGATTCTCGTTCTGAAGGTTGGTATTATGGACAGAATCCACTTTCTGCCAATGAAATAGCTAATCTTTCAGCTGGCAATTATTCATATACATATAAGGCAGTGAATGGATGTGGCTTGACAACTGCAAAAAATATTACATTTGTTGTTAATCAGAATCCGACCATTTCTGCTTCGGTAGTTACTTCACATGTGTGTGGTAATTCAGGAGAGATAAACGTGTCGACAAGCAATGGTACGACACCTTATTCATATACAATCAATGGTTCTGCAGTCAATGTTGTAAATGGTAAGATTTCTAATCTGTCACCTAACTCTTATACAATTGAGGTCACAGATGGCAATGAGTGTAAGAATAGTATTGCAGGATTATTGATTAATTCAAGTTCCGCTCTAGATGCAGGATCGTTGGCACCTATATCATCGTTCTGTGCTAATGAAAATGTGACTCCAGTATTTAAGTTCCAGACTTTGCCAAGCGGTGGCTCCGGAAACTTTACATATAAATGGACAAAGGGTACAGAATCAGCAGTTTTAGGAACAGACGCAAGTTATACTCCTTCTTTGCCAACAGAGAACGGCAAGTATATCCCAGGCATATATACATATACTGTGACTATTATAGATCAAGCAGATCAGAATTGTGGTACAGTTTCTCTTCCTGCAGTTGTTGTTGTCAAACCGCAGCCTGCTGTAGTGTTGAATGCGTCTTCTGCCAAGAGTTGTGATGAAGATGTTACATTCACCGCTGTGCCAAGTGGAGCTAATACGGGAGTCGGATATCAGTATGATTGGAATGATGATAATGAAGACTACGGAAATATAAATAAAAAGACATATAGCCTATCTCAGGCGTCTAAATTAGAGGTGAACTTAAAAGTGACAGTTAAAGCAGACGGATGTGTAAGTGATACTGCAAATGCATCGGCTACTATCTATGCCTCTCCTACACTTGGTGATTTCACTAATCCTGCAGATTTGTGTGCTAATATAGAATTTTATAATGTGTCAGTCGCTCTTAATGGAGGATATACAAATGGAGACAACATATACACATGGAAGAATGGAGATCAGTCTTATGGCAACACACCATCTGCCGTGATTCCAGTGAAGAACAGTTGTGGAGATGTATATGAATATTCAGTGAGTGTCAAGAATGTAGAAAGTGGATGTGAGAGTGCTGTAAAGAGCGGTTCATTCACAACTTCAATATCAGAGTCGACAATCAAGGATGCTGCAAATATTGCTCCAATTGTATTGACTGGTGGTGTGAATTGTAAGTTTGCAGTTCCGTTTGACGACATCAAAGATGCAGTAGGATTCCAGACGTCTTGTGGATTGATCGCATCAAATTGGTCATTCAAGATCGACGGTGTTGAAGCTAATTCCGCAACAAGAATTGATTCAGACAAGGATGTCTTGGTTACTGTGACAGACGGATGTAATCGAGATGTCCACACAACTGTTTCGCTTAAGGCACCGTCTCCTTTGGAATGGAATGGAGATCAGACTATTGTAGATGTTGATTGTAAGGGTAATGCGAATGGTAAGGTCACATTGTCTGTTGCCGGTGGCGTGACTCCTTATTCTTATGCGAAGACGTCGCTTGCAGTAGACGCTGATGGATGGCAAACAAGTAATGTGTTCGACAATTTGTCGGCTGGCTCGTACATTATGGCTGCAAAAGATGCCAACGGATGTAAAATAGAAAAAGACTTGACTGTTGCAGAACCAGCCATGAGCCTATCTGCGACAATTTCTGGAGACACTACTGTTTGTAAGGACGCAACGACTCCTGTTACTGTAAAGGTTTCAGGCGGAACCGCACCATATACAGTGACTGTGGCAGGTCAGACAATTGTAGGAGAATCTGAGCAGACTGATTTTGTGTATAATCTGACTGCCGGCACATACACTGCAGATATTGTAGATGCTAACAATTGTACGTTTAGGACATCTTCAACAGTGACGATCGGTGAGTATGAAAGTTTGAAGACAGCTCTTCAATTTGTGAATGATCCAACGTCGCAGACTATATGTGAGGGACAGATAAAGAATCAGATATCTGTTTCTGCGGAATCATATAAAGAGAATGCATTGACTTATACATGGAAGAGAAATGACGTCGCTTTTGATAATAATAAGTCTACATATACACCTGTTGAGACAGCTGTCGGAGTGTACGAATATTTAGTTTCGGTATATGATGGATGTACGAAGACGACGTATGAAATAAAGGATCCATACATCTTCACTATCAAGAAGAAACCTACAGTGGAAATCACAGTGCCAGAAGGCTCAAATTGTGACGGAAGTGATGTCGTATTATCTACTGTTACTAATAGAGTAGGAACAGAAGACTATAAGTTTAAGTGGAATGATGCAAATAATTCAACGACAGAGACATTGACAGTTCAAAAGAGTGGAACTTATATTGTCGAGGTAAACTTGGACGGATGTACGGCAACAGGCAAAAAGGCAATATCGTTGAGTTCTCGTCCTGCTAATCCGACGTTGACAGTAAGCAAGGAGACTTCTTGTGAAGAGAGAATCACGTTTACTGCTACGGGAGCAAAGAGTGGAGAAAAATATGTTTGGAAAAACAACAAGAATAATTCTTATGATGAGACAGATTCTCCTACAAAGTTTATTGATTTTGTGAGTGGAGAAAACACACAATCGGTAATTGGAGACTGGACTGTCCAAATTAAGGATTCAAAGGGATGCTTGAGTGAGCAGTCTGTGACAAAGACGGCGATTATTTATAAAAAACCGACTTTTGATATTGTCGTGCCTACTGATGCTTGTCCTAATGCAACCAATTATCCACTATCGGTCAACGTCACTTATGCTGCGAATAATAATTATTCAGTAGCATGGTCTAACAATGTTGTGCAGGATAATCAAACTCCTACTCAGGCAATCATGAATAAGGTGGCTGACGAGTGTGGCCGTACATATTCATTCAATGTCACAGTGACAGATGCTCATTGTCAGAGAACTGAGTCTGGTTCGTTCACAACTAAGACGAGCAGTGTGTCTGATTTGACATTGACTTTGAAAAACGATAATATTGATCTGGTAGGAACAAATTGTGAGTTTAAGGTGCCAGATGTTGTTTCTGGATCTACATTCAGCTCAATTTGTGAAATTAATAATGCCAAGACAATTACACAATCAGTCGCTTCAGGTACTGTTATTACCTCTTCGCAGACAATAACTGTCACAGCTACAGATCTTTGTGGAACATCTATAACAAAGGATGTTGCACTTAATATTCCATCTAACAATTTGAGCGGAAAGACTCTTTCTGCTAATGTGAAGGATGTGAAGTGTAATGGCAATAATAATGGTGAGGTAACGCTTTCTGTGGAAGGTTTGACAGGCAGCGGATACACTTACTATTTGACTAACAGTTCTCAGAATTTCCAAAATAATAATGGAGAATTCACAAATGTGCCAGTTGGAACTTATACTGGAAGAATCGTTGATGCCAATGGATGCTATGTGACTAATTCAAGTATCAAGATTTCAGAGCCGACTCCATTTGTGGCTACTATTCCATCTGAACTTTCTGTTTGTCCAGGATCGACAGACGGAAGCATAGATGTCATTAACATATCAGGTGGTACAGCACCTTATACAGTGTCTGTTGACGGTGCGACTGCTTCTGCCGTTTCTAATGGAAAGTCTACAATCGTAGGATTGAAGAAAGGGGAGTATTCAATTACGGTTAAGGACAATAATGGTTGTAGTGTTGTTGGAAAACTTACTGTGACTGAGTATAATAAACCAGAAGTGACTATTACAGGAGCCGCATCTGTTTGTGAAGGCAATTCAGTCACATTGGTGGCAAATCCAAATGCTGGTGCTGAGCCGACTGTGATTTATTCATGGGTTAAGGCAATTTCAGCTCCTACGGATGATGCATATTCTGTATTCAATGCAGGAGCGACGCAGACAGTCTCGGCACCGTCGGATTGGAATGGCAAAACAGAATATTCAGAGACTTGGTTTGTTAAGGTGAAAGATGGTCACGGATGTATAAGTGACGCAGCGTCTGCTACAGCCACAATCATGAAGAGCCCTGAGTTGACACTTACACAGAATGGATTCAAGTGTGAGGAGACGGTGACATTCACAGCAGAGTCGGCTACGGCAACTTCTTATTCTTGGAAAGAAAATGATGGAGCATGGTCTGAGTTCTCAACTGAAACGACAAAGACATTAAATTATGTTGATGCTGATGCTTCCACAACTTGGTATGTGAAAGCTAAGAATGCACAGAATTGTGAGAGCGAGGTGAAATATGCCACTGGATATGTCTACAAGAAGCCTGATGTTTCGATCGTCGGTGATGTGACAACATTGTGTGAACATGGCACTTTGAGTGGAGAGCTAAAATCGAATGCTGATTTCAAGACATATTCTTGGAAGAAGGATGGATCAACTGAGGTTGGAACAGAAAAGAGTTATACTGCCACTGCACCTGGCAGCTATACACTTACTGTGACTGATGCACATTGTGAGAATACTACTAGCGCGTATGTGATTTCAAATAGCACGTTTGTGATCGAATCTGTCAATGCGGTCAATCCACTATGTCATTCTGGATTGGGTTCTATTGAAGTGAAGGTGAAAGACGGTGCTGCTGATTATCAATATGTGTTGAATGCTGAAAGTCCAGTAGCGAAGTCTGATGCAAATCACACATTTACAGATCTTGCCGCTGGATCTTATACAGTGAAGATTATTGATGGAAATGGTTGTGAAGTGGCAGAAAATGATCTGACAATCACTATTCCAACAGAGCTAAAGATTGATACTTGGTCTGTTGCCAACGCTGAGGTTTGTGAAGGAACGACTGCTGATATCACATTGAAAGTTTCAGGAGGAACAGTTCCTTACAGCTACAAGGTCAATACCGATGATGCTGTTGCTATGGGAGATGGAGTTTCGACAACTACTATATCTAAGACTCAGGGTACTTACTCTGTGACAGTCACCGATAAAAATAACTGTACTGCGAATTCAACATCAAATGTTGAGATTACAAAGCCATCCGACTTTACTTTGGGTTCTCTTGATACCCCAGAAACTGCGGTTTGTGCAGGATCTCAAAATCCAAATGTCAGTGTGGTAGGTGCTGCGTCTGCTAAGACATGTGTTGATTGCATCACATACGAGTGGCGAAAGAAGAATAATGATGATGTGCTAGGAACATCGGCATCATTCGCGTCGACTGAAACTAATGCCGGCACTTATGAATATGTTGTTACGGTGAAAGACAAGTGTTCAGGCACTTCGAAGACACTTGATTATAAACATGTGATCAATCCAAATCCTACATTCACATTGTCGGAACTTGGCGACCAATGTCCAAAACAAAATACAGACAATTATGAGTTGTCTGTATCGAATGTGACTCCGGCAACTGGTTATAGTGTCGTTTGGACAGGTGCGACAAAAGATGATGCAGATCAGACAAAGGCAATTATCGCAGGCGGCGATTGTAGTGGAGTCAAAGCGTATAGCGCGACGGTGACAAACACAGCAACTGCTTGTTCGACTAAGATTGAAAAGAATTTTGAAATCAAGTTGACAAACGCATTGTCTTTGGCATTGACTACGGATGGCTTGAAACAAGGAAACACAACAGATCATGAGTTCACATTGTCATCTAGTGATTGTAATTTTGTTATCCCTACATTCACATATACATCAACTCAGAATTGTGGAATAACACCAACAGTAACACAGAGTGTGGATGGAGATGTTGTCACTGTTACGGCTACAGACTTCTGTAACAACACTGTGAAGAAAACAGTTAAGATTATTACTCCTGTAAAACCAGCTACACCGACGTTGACTGCAGAAAATGTTTGTGGAGGTGACGTTACATTCACTGCTACTGGAGCCAAAACCGGTGAGACATACGTATGGAGCAACGCGGCAGACGGAACATTTGTCGCTGATGGTTCAACTAAGACGTTGACATACAATGCTTCTGGAGACAAAATCCAGTCTGCAACATGGTATGTGAAAGTGAAGGATGCAAACGGATGTGAGAGTGAGTCGGCAGATGCTACAGCAAAAACTTATATACCACCAGTTGCAACCATTTCTTCTGCTCTTGGTCAATGCTCATACACATTGTCTGCAAACTTGACAGGAAATGCATACTCGTACTCTTGGAGTGGAGCAAAGAGTGGAACAGAGAGTACAATAGAGGCAAATGCTACAGGAACATATGATTTGACAATTACCGAGACTTATTCGGATGGTCATACATGTACATCTAATACGGCAAGTAAGGCAATCACAATCTCTGATGTCACACTGCCAACTATATCATATACGAAGGTATGTGACGGTCTGAATGCGACATTGAATTTGAGCAATACCGTCGCTGATTATTCATACGGATGGAAGAAGAAAGTTGGTTCATCTGCAAAATTCGAAACCGCAGGATCAGGCATATCGCTCAGCGTGAATGAGGCAGGCGAATATAAGGTTGTTGTGACCACAACACAAAACTGTGTCGATTCAACAGATGCGATTCCAGTCGAGTTCCATTCATTGCCAACACCTGAGATAGTAAAGGTTAATTCAGATGATTATTTGTGTGCTGATGGTGTGGCTTTGACGTTGAAGACGACAGAATCATATAAGAGCTATAAGTGGAGTAACGCTGCAACAACAGCTACAATTGATGTCACAACTGCTGGAAATTATACGGTTGAGGTGACAGATGCTAATGGTTGTAAGGCTACTTCAAATGATTTTGTTGCTGAACTTCATACGTTGCCAGTCCTAGCAGATATCACCGACAAGACTGTGTGTGCTGGTGTTAAAGCAGACTTCACATTGACCCTTGCAACGGAGACAGAAGGAGAGTATACATATAATGTATCAACTTTTGCATCTCAGACAAGTAATACGTTCTCACTAGGCAAGGGTGATTACTCAGCTACAGTGACAGATAAGTTTGGATGTACAAGTGAAGCGAAGACATTCAAGGTTGAAGAGTATTCAGTCCCTTCTATAGGCGACGTTACATTGAATCCAATCTGTGTCGGAACAACAGGCGTCACATTGCCAACTCCAGTTGTGACATGGAATGACGCTGATGCCGGATCTCCTGCACGTGTGATGGGTTGGTATAAAGGTGATGATGCTGTGACTTCCGACTATATCCAGAACTTGACTGCAGGAACTTATACATTCGCATACAAAGTGACTAACGAATGTGGATCGCAAAGCAGTAGAGATTTCACGTTTGTGGTAAACGCTAATCCGACAGTTGAACTTGCTGCATCAGATGCGTGTGGAGACGTCACATTCACAGCTACAGCTAAGGTAGGAGGATCAGAAGTCACCGAGAACATCCAGTATTTGTGGAGTGAGACGGGAACAGGTGTTTATGCCGAAAATTTAGCAAAAAACAATCTGCAGACATTTGCTGCTGTAAGTCCGAACACTCAATTGTCGAAGACATGGTATGTGAAGGTGAAAAATTCTGTCACTGGATGTGAGAGCATAAATCCAGACAACAAGACAGCAACATCATATTTGGCTTCTCATGCGGAGTTCTCTCCTGAGGATGTGAAGGTTTGTCCAGGCAACAATGCTGTTGTAACAATATCTGATGTCGCTGGCATCGTCACTGCATATATTTGGAAGGGAGATGATGTGGCAAACAAGATTGAGGCTACAATTATAGATGGAAAGATCACTCAGTATATTAGCGACGAGAATGATGTATATCATATTTCTGCCATAGTCAAGAATGGAGTATGTGCGGAATCTGACACTATAAGAGCTACAATGTCAGCGTCAGGACGTCCAACTGTTGAAATTAAAGAGACATCTTCATTGTGTGTCGACGGTACGACTGTAAAGCAGAATTCTGTATTGACAGCAACAGATAATGCTGCTTATACATATAATTGGTATAAAGAGGGAGATAAATCGAACAGTCTTGGAACTAACAGCACATTGACAGTAAGCACAGCTGGCAGATACTATGTTGATGTAGTAATGGGAGCTAACTGTACAAACGAGGCTTCTATAGTGGTGACTGCCAATGATATTCCTGCTGTTTCACTAGATTATACGCAGGTTTGTCAGGGAGAGACTGCAACTCTTGTGGCTACAACAGCGTCTCCTATTTATTATAAGTGGGATAGCGAGACTGAATATGGCACAACAAATTCAATCTCTGTGTCAGAAGCTGGAAGCCATACTGTGTATGTAAGGGATCTAAATGGTTGTACAAACGAGACTTCAAAAGGTGTTGACTTCTATCCATTGCCAACACCACAGATAGTCAAGGCTGATGCAAATGATTATTTGTGTGCTGATGGAATAGCATTGACATTGAAAACATCTGATGTCTATGAAAGTTACAAATGGAGCACATCTGCAACTACTGCTACAATTGATGTTACAGCAGCAGGAAATTACACTGTTGAGGTGACAGATGCTAACAATTGTAAGGCTACATCAAATGAATTTGTTGCTGATCTTCATACGTTGCCTGCCCTTGCTGATATCGCAAATAAGACAGTATGTGCAGATGCCGAAGCAGACTTCACATTGACTCTTGCGACGGAGACAGAAGGAACATATACATATAATGTATCTGATAAATCTCAGACAAGTAATACGTTCTCACTAGGCAAGGGTGATTACTCAGCTACAGTGACAGATAAGTTTGGCTGTACAAGTGAAGCGAAGACATTCAAGGTTGAAGAGTATGTTTGGACTCCAGCGACTCTTGCATCTACGTCGCAGACAATCTGTAAGGAGAATATATCAGGTGTAGAGACAATCATTGTCAACGCTGCAACAAATGGAACTGCAGGTGATCTGACTTACACTTGGACATTGCCATCGGCAGATGAGAGTGCATCACCTGCTGCTAATACTCATAAGCCAGCAGTCACAGAAGTTGGCACATATGTTTACAAGGTGACTGTCAGTGATGCATGTACGAAGAACAAGACAGAGAATTTGACATACACATTGACAATAAATGCCGCTCCTACATTGCCGGCACTTACAGCACCGTCTGCTATATGTGAGGGAGGATCGTTCTCATTGCCAACTGTCACACCTGCTGATAACGGTAGCTCAATCACTTCTGAGGGTTGGGAATACAATGATGGCGGAGTATGGAAGACTTTTGCAAATAGCAATTTGCAACCAGGCAACTATACATTGAGATATGTTGCTACAAATGCTTGTGGAACGACAGAATCTGCGTTGGCTCAATCTGTTAATGTTTCAGCGGCTTCTTCAATTGTAGTGATTCCACAATTGGCCTCAATCTGTAAGAATACACAGCCAGTATTGAATGTGACAAGTATTACGGGTGATATCACAAAGATCACGGCGGATGGATCCGCACTAGCTTCTACTGCATACGTTTACAATAGTGAAAATAAGACAATTACGCTTCCTGAAATTTCAGAACAGACTGTTTACGTGGTGACTGTCAAGAATGGAGCTTGTGATGAGAAGACATCAACTGCGACAATCTTTGTCAATGATATTCCAACTATCACAGTCACTGCACCGGCTCCTGTTTGTGAAGGAAACACATTCACTTTGTCTGCTCCTGCTGTTGTAAACAATGGCAGCGATGCTGTCGGAACTGGCAAGTGGCAGATTAAGGTCAAGGGAGAAGGTGAGTGGACAGACTTTGATAACACTTCTGCCCAAGTTGTCGGAACTCATAAGTTGCAATATGTGGCTGCTAATGGTTGTGGAGAAAACCACAGTGATGAAGTTGACGCGGTTGTAAATGGAAATCCTATATTGGTTGTCGGTGGCAAGACTGATAAGGTCTGTGACAATGAAGGATGGGTTAAGTTGAGTGCATCTAATGGAACTCCTGCTTATTCATATAAGAGAGGCGACGTCGCTGTTACTTTGGATGGAGAAAACAAAGTTACTGGACTGAGTGCAGGAACTTATTCATTCACAGTGAATGATGCAAACAACTGTTCTGCTACAGTAGATAACATTGAAATTGGAAACTTCAGCAGTGTAAATGCAGGTGAACTTGCAAGTGTGGAGGCTATTTGTGCTGATGGCTCATTGCCTACATTGAAATTCGCGGATGGAAAAACTCCTAATGGAGGATCTGGTTCTTACACATTCCAGTGGTTTAAGGACAATGATGAGATCACAGGCGCGACATCTGAATTTTATACTCCTACAATAGAATTGGTCAATGGATTGTTGCCTGCTGGCGAATATTCTTATAAGGTAGAGGTGAGCGACGGTACTGCTTGTGGAAACAAGATGACGAATACTGTTGTCTTGACAGTGAATCCAAAACCAGTTGTCTCTCTTGGTGCAGACGAAACATTGTGTAGTACGTCAGTTTCATTTGCTCCGACAGTCACTGTTGGAGGAGAAACAAAGACTGCTGGCGTGACATATGAGTGGGCTGGTGTTCCAACAGGTAAGGAGTCTGCAGCAAGCCAGACGTTGACGTTGGCAGATGGAGAAAACTCAACGACTGCCACTTACTCAGTAGCCGCAACATACAATGGATGTTCATCTCAGGCTGATGAGAAGGTAGGAACAATCCACCGTATGCCGACAATCTCATTCGCTAATCCAACGGATCTTTGCGCAACTAATGCGTCATATGATGTCGTTGCGACGGTGGACGGATATACAGACGACGCGACATATACGTGGACTGGAGGAACTGAATCTGCAGATCATAAGACATTGACAGTGTCTAAGAAGTCGACTTGTGCCCAGACTTACGACTATTCATTGAAGGTCGCTGCAGGTGCTTGTACAACAGATGTTGTGACTGGTTCATTCACAACTAAAGTGGATGAAATTTCATTGACTGCATCGTCAACTCCTGTCGCCCTTACTTCAGGAACGGATTGCAAATATTCTTTGACTAAGGAAATGGTTTATGGAAATTTGAATTTCGCAGCACCGTCTTGCATTGAGACAATAGCATGGACATACAAGAATGGCTCTGCAACAATTGATTTATGGCCATTGTCTATTGAATCTAACACTGCAATCACAGTCACAGCGGAAGTTTGCGGACAGAAGAAGTCGGCTACGGTCAACGTCACTGTTCCTGATATAATTGCAAAACCAACAATTACAGCCACACCAAACATTTGTGACGAGGCTGGTGCAACTGGTGTTGTGACTGTCACAAACTACGACAATGCTAATACTTATGAGTTGTTCAACAGTGGCACTAAGGTGACTGCTACTATCACAACTGATGGTAAGTTCACAGCACTTGGAGTCGGCAAGTACACAGTCAAGGTGACAAATCCGACAACTGGATGCTCTGATATTTCAGAAGTGGCTGAGATCAAGTACTACGATGAATTCAGCGTGACAGCAAGCGGTGTGAATAAGTGCTATGATGGTAACAATGTGACATTGACAGCAAATGTCGGAGGCTCAACTGCAGGATATACATTCTACTGGAACAATGGCGTCGATCCAGAAACGTCAATCGCTCCAACTGTAGAATCAGATGGAACTGCGGATGTGGCTGAGACATGGACAGTGCGTGCTGAGAACTCTACGACAGGATGTAAGTCGAAGACAGATCCAACAATCTCAGTAAACATATATAAGTTGCCTGAGGCAAAAATTGATGTTGTAAGTGTAGCTAATTGTGCTGTGAACTTGAAGTCGCACAATGAAGATGCTAACTACTCATACTCTTGGAGTTTGGGCGGATCGACATCAACATTGGATAATGTGACATCAGATGTGACTTTGACAATTACAGAGAATCACGCTGCAACGTCGACTGCTTGTCCTTCTAAAAATACCGACAATAAATACACATTCGATTTGTCGGTTCCGACAGTGGAAATCGCCAAGTCAAGCGAGTCTGTTTGTGATGGTGAAACTGCCACACTGACTGCTTCAGACACACGTGCGACTCAGTCGGCTCCTTACACTTACTTGTGGTCTGAAACAGAGGTTCCAACAAATGTGGACAAGTCGACAGTGACAGGAACATCTGCGACTCAGACATTGACAGAGACGAAGACATATTACGTCGCAATGAAGGATGCAAACGGATGTGTCGGTGTTGCTGGCCCAGCAAGTGTGACAGTGAATAGCAATCCAGTTCTTGCGGCTATCGCAGATGAGACTTTGTGTTACAATGAGACAAAGACAATTTCCACTCCTGCTGTTGCAGGTTACACTTACTCATGGAAGAAGGATGGTGTCGCTTATGGAGAGAATACAAATTCAATCACAACCGTTGATTATCATGGAGAGGTTGAATATTCATTGACTGTTACTGATGCTAATAATTGTAACTCGAATGAAATTAAATTCACAGTCACTCAACCAGCATCTGATATTACATTGTCAAAGAGTGTGACAGGTCCGTCTGTATATGGACTGAGTGATGGAAGTTACACGATTACAGCTGATGGTGGTTATGGTGATTATAAATATTGTGTAAGAACGTCGGAATCAACTTCTTGTGATCCAGTGACCTCGATGTCTACAAATACAATATCGGAGACAAATGTTAAGGCAGGTAATTATTATTATACAATAGCAGACAAGAATGGTTGTAAGATAGATGTTACTATAGAAGTGCCAAGTCCAGCGGTGCCAAGTGTGACATGGTCAAAAGAAGATGCTCTATGTCATAATGGCAACTCAAATGATCTTGCTAAATTTGGTACAATTAAAGTGACATCTCCATCTGGTGCATTTACAATCAAGATGACAGATCCTGCAACTGGTTATGCAGATGTCACTTCTGCTGAAGTCGGAGGTGAAAATGTCGCTGCATTTACAGGATTGAATGCTGGAACTTATACTGTTAAATATGAGTTGACTGCAAATCCTTTAATTAGTGAGGAGAAAACATTTGAGATTACAGAGCCAGATCAGTTGTCGTTCTCTCTTAATTATGCCGAAACGGGTTCAACTCCTTGTACTAAGAATTACAATGAGATAATTATCAGCAATGTGAGCGGTGGAACTCCAGTTGATAATCTTGAATCTTCTAAGGAATACTACGATGGCAAGTATGAAGTATCATACACTGATGCAGAAACAACAGTTTCTTATGCCGACGGTAAATTCACATTTACTGATGAAATTACTACAGCTAAGTTGACTGCAACATTGACAGACAAGAACGGATGTGTTGCGAATAATGCAGTTGTGTATAATCCAGTGCCTTCAGACTTGAAGATTACATGTGATAAATTGAAGGGAATTGAAGTTCCTCTTGACAATAATTGTGAGAATACAATTTCGATGACAGAGGCTGGTATCAAGGATAGCGTCGATGCAAAACTTTGTTCGCCAAATAACGTCATTAAGGTAGAATATTCTCTTGACGGAGGTGCCACTTACAATAATGGCATGCCATTCAGTTATACGTTGACAAAAGATGATCGTGAGAAGACTATTCGTTGGAGATTCTCAACTAATTATTCTGAGATTACTCCTGTAGAATGTGAGCAAACAATTAAGGCTATAGATAATAAAAATCCTGAGGTAAGCACTCCTGATGCAATCACCGTTCATACTAGCAGTTCGGTTGACAAGTGTGTCGGTGATACGACAATCACAAATGCTTCAATCATGACGGCCTTGAATATCAAGGATTGTTCGTCATACACAATCACATACTCTGTCGACGGAGCTACTGCTACAGAATTGACAACAAATGATGTGGTTGCAAACGGACTTACTCCTGGAAATCATAAGATCACTTATACAGTGACAGATGCAACAGGTAACGATACAACTGTCACTCAGAACGTTACTGTTGTTGATAATGTGGCTCCAGAGATCGCATGTCTTGCTGATTATAATGTATATATTAAGCCGGCTAATGGCTGTGAGGTGACTGAGGTCGCAGCTATAGATTCTATTTATGAGCAGTATGTCATCAAGAATGGTATTGCGACTAAGAATTCCGACGGAACGTTCACGGTCGTAAATTCAGATCGAATCACATTGAGTGCAGACGGCAAGACTATTGAATCAATCAAGGATGAGTGTGGCGTTACATTAACGGTGGAAAGCTCATTGGATAACACGACATTCGATGAGTCAGACAAGTCGTTTACTCTTGGAATTGATGAGACTAAGACAATCTATTGGACAATGAGTGATGGCTATAATATGTCAAAATGTTCGACTATGGTCACAGCTAAGGACACAACAAGTCCGGATTTGACCCTTGCTGGATTGGATAAGGTTGTTGAGAAATACTCTGATGATATGGCTGACAAATGTAGTGCAGGACACTCATGGAGTAAAGAACAGATTGAGGATTGGTTGTCTTCAATTCATGATTGTTCAGGAATCAAGGATGTCAACTATGTGGTCAAGGATAAGGATGGCAATGTGATTTCTAACGGTTCTGTCGTTGAAAATGAAATCATAAACGAGATGACTTTGAACGGATTGACTCATGGTGATTATGTCATCGAGTATGAGGTGGTTAGCAAAAATGGAGTAAAAGATACCATTTCACAAGAACTTTCTGTTGTTGATGATATAGCTCCAGAGATTGCTTGCTCAAACAACAATGTCATCCAGGTTCCTGTTGGAAACGATTGTGATGCTACAGTCGACCTTGATATAGAGAGCCTGCTTTATGCATCTCGTGCGGAGACGGTGTTGGATGATGATGCAGTCGATAAGAATGATAAGGCTATTAAATATGAATCTTCTGATGATATCAATAAGTCTGTATTCAATACGAAATATGATTTTACAGATGACCAGAAAAATGCTATGAGTAATGATTGTGGAGAATTGCTCTCTACTAAGATTGCGGTTTCTACTAAAAATAATTCAGGAGAGTTCGTTTCTGATGGCGACACTATCACTAGCAACGAAAGCTTGACTATCAAGTATAAGGAGGAGAAACAAGTCACAATTGTGGTCGCTGATGCTTCTGGTAATCCTTCTGAATGTACATATACTTTGGTCGGTGCTCCTCAAATTCTGAATCCAGGTGCTCTCTCTGATGAGACTGGCTTTGTCACAGGAAAGGATGCTAATGGCAAAGAGAATTGTTCTGTAGAATATTCGAAGACTTTTGCTGATGTCTATAAAGAGATCTATGGTGAGGAGTATGCTGAGTGTTCTCCAGTAACTGAATTGAAGTATGAAATCATAAAATCAACTGGTGAGAAGATTTCAGGTTCTATCAAACCTGACGGCACAACTTCATTCTCTGAAGATTTGACTCCTGGAGACTACACAATCACATGGAGCTCTGTAGATTTGAATAACACACCAACTGTGGTCGACAATCATGCTATTAAGGTTACTGACAATGTTGCTCCTGAGATCACATGTGCAGACGTGGAGGTTCCAATGGATGCAAATTGTGAGGCCTTTATAGATATGAATCTGCATCAGTTCGCTCTTGGCTATTTGTCAGACAAGATAGTTGTTGATGAGAAGACGGGAGTGATCTCTGCTAAGAATGCAGGCGACGATGCATATTTCAAACTGAGTGCGGACAAAAAGTCGATTACAAACATCTATGATGAATGTGGTACAGATTTGTCTGTGAAGGTTTCTGAAACTAATGGCGTCGGAACGGAGAATACTTTGAATGTCTCATTAGACAAGGATAATCTTACTAAGGATGTATATTGGACATTGTCGGATGGAACAAATAATTCCGAGCAGTGCAAGTCGACTGTAACGGCAGTTGATACAATGCGTCCAGTCGTAAGTGTTCCTGATGCAATCACCGTTCATACTAGCAGCTCGGTTGACAAGTGTGTCGGTGATACAACAATAGCTAATGATGTAATTAAGACTTCTTTGAATATCAAGGATTGTTCGTCATACACAGTCACATACTCTGTTGATGGAGCTACGGCTACAGATTTGACAACAAATGATGTGATTGCAGACGGTCTTACTCCTGGAGATCATGAGATCACTTATACTGTGACGGATGCGACAGGCAAAACTACAACTGTCACTCAGAAGATTACTGTGGTCGACGATGTGGCTCCAGAGATCGCATGTCTTGCCGACTACAATGTCTATGTTCAACCAGACAATAATTGTAAAGCTATAGAGACGGCGGCTGTAGATTCAATCTACGAGAAGTACGTCGTTGATAACAATATTGCCACAAAGAATTCTGACGGAACATTCACCGTTGTAAATTCTAATCGAATCACTTTGAGTGCTGACGGCAAGACTATTGAGTCGATCAAGGATGAGTGTGGAGTCTCTCTAAAGGTGGAAAGCTCGTTGGACAACACATCATTTGATGAGTCTGACAAACCGTTTGAACTTGGTGCCGGAGAGTCTCAGACAATCAATTGGACAATGAGCGATGGCTATAACAATTCGACTTGCTCAACGACAGTCTCTGCTGCGGATACTATGAAGCCAGTTGTAAGCACTCCAGACGCAATCACTGTCCACACAAGCAGCTCTGCCGACAAGTGTGCTGGTGATACAACTATAGCTAGTGATGCGATCAAAGCTATGTTGGATATTAAGGAGTGTTCAGATTACACAATCACATACTCTGTTGATGGGGGCTCTGACAATTCATTGACTACAAATGATGTCGAGATGAGTGATCTGACATTAGGAGAACATGATGTCAAGTATACAGTGACGGATGCGACAGGTAAAACTACAACTGTCACTCAGAAGGTTAATGTGGTCGACAATGTTGCTCCGAAGATCGCATGTCTTGCCGATTTCAATGTCTATGTCCAGCCAACTAATGGATGTAAGGCAGACTCAACAATGACAATCCAGATGTTGAAGGATGCGTATGTGAAGGCAAACGCAGCGTCGGCTACAGAGATCACGACTGCAACTAATGAGAATAAGATTCCTTACGCATATAGCAAAGATGGTGAAGGCAACGTCGACAAAGTATATGATGAGTGTGGAACAGAGTTGTCGTTCTTCGTTGGCTTGACTGCTGAGGAAGAGAAAACTTCTGTTGATGTGAACGTTTCTTTGGATGACGACGACTCGTATGTATACTGGACTATGAAGGACGCATCTGGCAATGCTTCTAAATGTTCTACTCTCGTTTCTCCAAAGGATACTACCAAGCCTGAGATTGTTCAATCTCTTGACGCTTTGAAACTTGATGGCGCTGATGCCGACAGCAAGTGCCAAGGTGTGTCTGATCTTTCATATGACGTAATCTCTAAGATGCTTAATATTAGCGATTGTAGTAAGACTGAGATTTCTTATGTGATTGTTCATGAAGATGGCACGAAGACATCAGCAAAGAAGGTTGAGGACGATGCTTTCTATAAGTTTAAGGAGACATTGAATGATGGCGACGTGATTGAGTGGATTGCAACTGATGAATTCCAAAATTCAAATTCTGTTAAACAGGATGTTGAGATTGTCGACAAGAAGGCTCCTAAGGTCGACTGTGATAAGCTTATTAAGAACATTGAAATCACAGAGAGTGAAATTGCCGCTGGCATATGCGTGGATAACGATTATCTAATCAAGAAAGGTTTGTTCACAGGATTGAAGTCTGGCGACGACCGTTGGGTAAAGGATAATTGTACAGACTTCAGCGATATCATTGTGACATCTAAACGTTCGGATGGAAAGAATGATGGAGATCATGCCGATCTGACAGCTCCATTCATGGTTGGTTCTACGACAATCAACTGGACATTTGCTGACAAGGCAGGAAATTCTGACTTCTGTCCGCAGATCATCAATATTCCAAACAATCCGCCTGCAATTGTATGTGAACCATCAGAGGTTAAGGTTCCTATTACAAGAGAGAATGATTGCAACACGTCTTATAAGATAGAGGCAGACAAGGTGATCGCAGATTTGCGTCGTGGCGTATTGATTGAAAAAGGCATTATTGATGCCGACGGAAACATCTTGAATGGCATGACTGAAGATCAGGTTGACGACTTGCTCCATAAGAGTGATTGTGGAAATGATTTGAAGCTTGAATCTAATGTGGACGTTCCTCTCAATCCAGATGGCTCATTCACATTTGAAATCGGTAAGGATGTAGTCGTGACATATCGCGTCTATGATGAATATGGCAATGAAAGCTTCTGCACGATTACATACAAGGCTGTGGATGAGGAAAAGCCATATGTCTCTAAAGACGAGATCGTTTCTACACTGTTGAGAGGTGCTAATTGTCAGTACACATATACAACATCTAAGAGTGATTTCTTGAATAAACTTGATGCTGCGGATTGTAGCAACATGAAAGTTTATTATGAGATTGATGGCGTTAAGACTGAGCTGACTGATAAGATGACTTATCCAGACTTCGACAGTGAGATTGGAAGTGATACAATCAACTGGACAATCGAAGATGCGTTTGGCAACTATACAGAGGTGACAGAAAAAATCAGTAAAGAGGATCGTCTTGCACCGTCTGTCTCTTGCCCAACAGATCCGATAAAGATTCCGTTGGATGGCGATTGCAAGTCTTATGTCAGTATGTCTGACGAACAGATTATCGCTATGATGCGTGCTGGTGCGGTGCTTCCTGCATTCAACGAAGAATCACTGAAAAAAGTCATGGGTATAGACTTGTACGACACGCTTAATGAAGCAGAAAAGTTTGCAGTCGCTCATGATTGTGGTGAGACGGTACATCTTCTTGTAAATGACGGAGATGATACATTTGTTGAGAAGGACGAAGTTGTTGTCGACATGCAGTATGGAGAGACTGTCACAATGGAGTTCGCAGTACGTGATTCTTCAGGTAATGAAAATAAGTGTAGTCTGACATTTATGGCTATAGACACAACCGCTCCTAAGATTACTTCTTTGGATACTGTCAAATTGTATTATAAAGAGTCTGAATGTAAGTGTACATATTCAGAGACTTATGAGGAGATCGAGAAATTGTTGAATATCAAGGATTGTGATAAGAACACAACAATATCTTACACTTCGAATGGTGTCACAAGAGCTCTGCCTAAGGGAGAAAAATTCGACATGACTCTATTGGCCGGAGAAGTGAATGATATCGTTTGGACGGTGACTGATGGAAGTGGAAACTCATCATCTGAGATCCAGACTGTTGTGGCTTACGATACAATCGCTCCTAAGTTTGATTGTAGTAGTTTGCCAAAGGACTTGGTTGTTGAACTTCATAATCATGGAGATGAGGCTACATTCGATAAATTCGTAGAGGTAGGTCTTGACACGTCTATATACTTCGATGATAGTTGTGATGGAAGATTGAAGCCAACATTCATAAGAGATGACGACAAGAATGTGTTCAAGGATATCTATCCTGCAAATGACACTACTATCTTGTATACGACATTTGTAGATAAGGCATCTAATAGCCATTACTGTGAGCAGAATTTGATTGTTAAAGATTTGATCAAGCCGGTTATCATCTGCCCTCGTGATTACGATACTCTAACTTGTGACGACAAACTTCCTTATATCGCCAAGAATTTGGATGAGTTCAAGACATACTTGTATGGAGATGTGTTGGATGCTCACAATATGATTCCTGATAAATTCACACATAAGGATGAATTTGTTGGCGATAAGTGTGAAAGCACATTGACTCGTACGTACACGATATACGATATCTTCGGAGGTTCATCTTCTTGTGTCAATAAGATACATGTGAAAGATAATATTCCTCCTGTATGGACAGAAAGATTGTCTGCAGACACAATGTTCTTGACTTGCGACGAGCAGAATCCGGAATTCGTGATTCCTAAGGCGGCTGACGCTTGCAACGACTACACAGCTGTATTGTCGACAACAACAACAAACAGAGTGTATGATATCACGAAATGTGGATACTATAATTATGACAAAACATATAAGTATTTTGCAGTCGACGGTTGTGGAAATGTCAACCATGATAGCATAACATTTGTAGTCTCTGTACGCGACACCAACAAACCGAAGTTTGATGTTCCAGATTGGTTCATTGACGGTGAGGTTACAGCTAAATCCGACGGCAAGTGTGCAATGTTGGTTCCTGATTTGCAACAGTTCGCATTGAATTGGGACGACCCTTGCGCAACTCTTCCAGCATTGTCGTTCAGCCAATCTCCTGCTGCAGGCACTCCTATTAGTGGCAATACTGTGGCTCAGATGGTGTTGACAGACGTTTGTGGCAACAGCTTCACAGTCGAAAAAGAAATAACGGTTCCTAAACGTGATGATATTGTGCTGGCGACAGCTGTAGATTTTGTCAAGTGTGAGGGCACTGAACTTGACGTGAAGTTGATGTCTGACACAATTATCACTGCTGCCGGTAAGGTCCGCATCCTGCAGGAAGACAACACTTACAAAGAGGTTGAGGCTGATGTAGTATTCGATGTATACAAGGATTCGATTTCTGTTCCGACTCTTGTATATAGTAACAACAAGACTACGTTCGGCTTGAGATTCTCGTCAGACCCTGATAAGGTAGCTCAGTATACGGCTATTGATAAACTCACTCAGACGGGTACTTATTATTACGTCGCACAGGATTTGAACACAGGATGTACGGACACTGCATCTGCTTATATCGGAATCCGTCAGCGTCCTCGTGTCGCTATGTCAAGTGTTGATACAGTTGAGGCGTGTGAATATCAGGCGTTGGCAGTCAACGGTATGGCAGGCGACTATAAGGAAATCCTTAATGTCTGTGTTGAGGATATGGGTTCTGAGATTATTGAGGAAGGCTGGATAGTTGGTGGAGCCAAGTATAATGGTGAACCAATTTCTCATGTACACGACGGATCTCGTATGCTATATTACGCTGTCAATGAGTGTGGTATGACATCTTCTGATAGCTCTCTCGCATGGAGTTGTGAGTATGTCTACAACCGTGAGAACGGTACATTTGAGTCGAAACTTACAACTGAGCAGATGCTGAAGGATACAGTGTCTAACGGTGCTCCAATGAAAGTACACCAGAAAATCAATCCTGATAGCATGCTTTTGACGGCTAGATTTGAAGGCCGACCTCGTGTGTGGGTAGGTGAGAATGTCAATCTTGATATGAAGTCAATCTATAAGGATAAAGGAATAGAGTATCACTGGTATAAGGTGGTTGGCGACATGGATGCTTCTAGCCAGATGTTTGACGGCTATGGCAATGTCTTGGAGGATTACATTAATCCGCTTGATGAAGCTGACGAGTTGTTGACTGTGTCATCTATTTTTGATTCTGACTTCGGCACTTATTTCTACGAGAACTTGCTAGACACCACTCTGTTCTATGTTGTAGTCACAGACAATGTGTGTACGTCTGCTGCAAGTAACGTGGTGAAGGTTGACGCTTACGACTTCATTCCTACTGCCATTACTCCTCACAACTCTAAGGATATGAATGATGTGTTCATGCCTGGATTCCAGGTTGAGATATTCAACCGTTATGGCAACAAGGTGTTTGAGGGTAACGATGGTTGGGATGGAAAGATCCGTGGCGTACTTGCTGACCCTACCGTCTACTACTATGTCATTATAATGAAAGATGGATCCGTACGCAAGGGTTCTGTCGAGGTTGTCTACTTTAAGTGATAATCTGTAGAATTTAATATTAATCAGAATCGGTGGTCTTTTGATCACCGGTTCTTTTTTTCTGAATTCATTTGCTTTGATTGTTGATGCGAATAAGTGCTAAAAAGTCGATGAAATGGACTTTTTATGATTTTTTGATCTGTCATTTGAAACAATAATCCATGTTTTTGTAACAAAATTAAATGTCCGTTCCTTTGTTTTTGGCTATTTTTGCTTAAAATATGTAGACAAAAGGGTTATTATAAAAATCTTACACTATGAAACTAAAACATTTAATTCCATTTGCCTTTCTCACCGCGTTTTCTTTTGACGCGTTGGCTGATACGGTAGTGATGGATTTTGAAAATGATAAGACTACGGGTTCTGGATGGGACGTTACAGAGTCTATTGTCGACAATCCTGTCAAGTGTGGCAACACTTCCTCAAAATGTGAGTTGGTGGAGCCCGATGAGGCGTGGGGCATGACTGGCGTTTGGATTGAGTACAAGCGTGGCACTGAATTCATAATTGCCGATATCTTCATGAATAAGGATGGCGACATAACGATGCGTGACAATATGCAGAATACGGATGACACAAATAATAATGTCGTTGTCTCGATCAAGGGTGGAGTGTGGAACAGAGTTGCTTTCGACACTCGTTCTTTTGAAGCAATTTCTGATAATCAGATGATTTATTTCGGAAGAACGTCATCTCCTTTCTACATCGACAATATTAAAGTGACATCTACAATGCCTGCCGAGTATGATTGCTCTAAGGAAGAAAAAAAGGCTGATGTTGACTACACTTTCGGACGTGTGAAAATCGGAGGAGGTGGTTTTGTCGCAGGAATTGTGGCAGAAGGTTCTACAATGATTGCCCGTACCGACGTGGGTGGAGCATATATACGTAACCATGCTGATTGCTCATGGACTCCTATCACAGATTTTATTTCTGAGGATGATAAGGGTCTGTATTCAATCGAAGCTGTTGCGATCGACCCGTCTAATAATAAAAACATCTATCTGCTTGGTGGTTGTCAGTATTTTTCTGGCACCAAGACAGCGATGATGATTAGTAAAGACGGTGGTGAAAACTTTGATATTGTGCCTGTCACTGAACTTATTCGTGTGCATGGCAATGGTCAGGGTCGTAACTGTGGCGAGAGAATTGCCGTCGATCCTAACAATAGTGATATCGTTTATGCGGGTGGACGTGCCGGCACTCCTTTGATCATGTCTGTCGACGGTGGTAAAAAGTGGAGTAAGGTTGCTTCATTCCCTTCGGAAGCATATGGCACAACTGTCAACTGGCCTTCTTGGGAGAGCACTAAAGTCGCTACAACCGCTGATGAGAATGGAACAACTTGCGTCGTCTTTGATAAGAGTTCTGAAAAGAATGGAAAGACTCAGAGAATCTTCGTGGGCATCTCTCGAACTGGCGCAGATAATATCTATGTCAGTGAGGACGCAGGATCAACATGGTCGGCTTTGAAGGGTACAGACAACGGTTTCGTCCCTTGCCGTATGAAGATGAATAGCAGAGGTGAACTTATCATTTGTTGCGCCGACAAATGTGTGGGAGGAACAAAGGGTAAGATGTATAAATACGACATCGCTGGAGATAAGATCACGGACATCACTCCGTCGAATGCTCCTGCTCTTGGTGGATTTGATATCGCACCGTCTAATCCAGACAAAATGGTGGTTTCTACCAACAACACATGGATTCCTCAGAAATGGGATGGTGGCTTGAGCGCGAATGGAGATATCGTCTGGACTACACTTGATGGAGGTAAGACATGGAATTCTCTGCAGAATAAGATGACTCTTTACAATAGTGGAGTCACTTGGGTGAAAGGTTATGCTCTTCACTGGTGTGGATCAATTTGTATCGACCCAACTGACGAGAACAAGGCTTCGTTCACTTCTGGTAATGGAATTTTTACATGTGACCAGATATGGTGCCCTGAACCAAAATTCTATTTTGATGTGAATGGGCTTGAGGAGACGGTGCCTCTTGATATCATATCTATCCCAGGCAGAAACACACTTTCTGTGATTGGCGACTACACTGGATTCATACACAATGATATCCACGAATTTCCGGCAATCCATGATCCTGCTCCTGGCACAACAGGTGGAATCTGCTATTATCCACAGAATCCGGATGTGATGATGCGTGTGGCTAACACTGGCTTCTATATCACAACTTCTGGGGAGGCTGGTTGGAAACAGGTGTCGAAGACATCAGCCCAGTATAATAATCCGTACTGTGGAGAGTGTGGACCGCTTGCTTCAAACGAGGGTAAGTGCGCGATTACTAAGGTGGATGGAAAATATCGTTTCTTCGTGATTCCAATCCCAGATCCTGACGGTAATGGATCGGGTAGTGGTATTTTCTATTCCGACGATGAGGGCAAAACTTGGACTTTGATCGATGGCACAAAGAAGGCTATCCGTATCGTGACTGACCCAATGAATGATTCTTATCTATATGCGTCTGGTATGGGCGTGGTTATGGTAAGTGATGATTACGGTAAGTCATTCAAAGATGTCGCTATCCAGAACACATTCGGATGGCAGAGCGCATACACTCGTCTATGTGTCGTTCCTGGCCATGAAGGCTTGATTTATGCACCGTGTGCGGGAAATGGAATTATGGTATCTACAGACCATGGCTCAACATTCAAGAAATTGTCTGGTATCGAAAGTTGTGAGGCCGTAGGTTGTGGAAAAGGTAAGAAAGATGGCGAGTATGCTCTTTATATATATGGTTCTGCTGGCGACGGTAATGGTTTCTACCGTTCACTTGATGAGGGCAAGACTTGGCAGTTGCTAAGTGATTCGAAACATCAGTTTGGAGGACCAGGAAATGGTCAGTTCCTTGAGGGAGACCAGAACGTGTTCGGACGTTTCTATATGAGTTCAATAGGTCTGGGTATCATCTATGGAGAGGAGACAGCGACTGCTATCCCTCACACGTGGGAATGCTCTTCTGTCGTAAGCGATAAGTGTGACGCTTCAGATGTGGATGAAGTTGAGTCGGAGAATTCAATGGTCGTATATCCAAATCCATCCAACACTGAATTCACATTTGCTGTTGGTGGAGACTACGAACTCGTTTCCGCACTTGGCCAGACAATCGAGGCAGGTTATGCGGAGACAGGACATTCATTCGGTGCAAACCTTCCTTCAGGAATCTACTTCTTGAAGCTGAATGGCAAAGCATACAAGGTTGTGAAAAAGTGATTTTTGTATTAGATTATAATGTAGGGGAGATGTGAGTGATCATGTCTCCTTTATGATTTTAAAAAGGACAAGTGTGATTTTTGTTTTGCTTTTTACAAAGACGGATTCAGTCTGGCTACATATTTAATAATATGATGTTTGTCAATCTTTTATTGAAAAGTTAGATGCTGACTCTTGATATGAAAAAAAGTTTTAAAAAAATCTTCAAATGTTTTGTGGTTTTCATAAACTTATCTAATTTTGCATCTGTAAAACCATTGATATTTATGAATTACCAAATAATACATAGGTATTGGCGATGGTGGCTTTCTTCAGGAATATTAAGAAGTGAAGCAGTCGCCTATTCAAAAAAGCTTACGCAAAAGAGTTGATTTTGCGGTTCATTGTCGGATTCATTAAGGCGCGAATCTGATAATGATTTTTTGTGTTTATGTATTGAGGTAACTGAATGATAGCATAAGGCTGTTTCACTTCGTGTGAAACAGCCTTTTTTTTGTGTCAGAAAAATAAAAAAAGATTTACATATATGAAAAATTACGAAGTAAGCAAAGATGGTTACTATGGAGAATTCGGAGGCAGCTACATCCCTGAGATTCTTCACAAGGTGGTTTATGACCTTCAGGAACAATATGAGGCGATCATGAACAGCAAGGATTTCAAGGAAGAGTTTCATGCTCTTCTTAAGGATTATGTCGGTCGTCCGTCTCCTCTCTACTATGCTAGCCGTTTGAGCGAAAAGTATGGCTGCAAGATCTACCTTAAACGTGAAGACCTGAATCATACAGGAGCTCATAAAATCAACAATTCCCTAGGCCAGATCCTTCTTGCGAAAAGAATGGGAAAGACGCGAATAATTTGTGAGACTGGAGCCGGTCAGCACGGTGTGGCTACAGCTACAGCTTGTGCACTTATGAATCTTCCATGCGTTGTGTATATGGGCGCGACTGATGTCGAGCGTCAGAAACCTAATGTGGAGAGAATGAAGATGTTGGGCGCGACAGTTGTCCCTGTGCAGAGTGGCAACAAGACTCTGAAAGATGCCTGCAACGAGGCTATCCGTGATTGGTGCTGCAACCCGCGTGACACTTTCTATATCATCGGCAGCACAATGGGTCCTCACCCATATCCAGAAATGGTGGCAAGAATGCAAAGTGTTATAAGTGAGGAAATCAAGTGGCAGATCAAAGAGAAAGAGGGTAGGGATTATCCCGACTATTTGATGGCTTGCATCGGTGGCGGTTCTAATGCCGCCGGCACAATCTATCATTATAAGGGCGACGAGAGAGTCAACATCGTTCTTGCTGAGGCAGGTGGTCTTGGAGTTGAGACCGGCGAGACTGCAGCGTCTCTAAACATCGGTACTGTCGGAATCCTTCACGGCTCTAAGATGTATGTGATGCAGACTGAGGATGGTCAGATCATTGAACCGTATTCTATATCTGCCGGACTCGACTATCCAGGCGTCGGACCTATGCATTGCCAGATGTTTAAGGAAGGAAGAAGCAAAGTGCTTCCAATCACAGATCAGGAGGCTCTGGATGCAGCGTTTGAACTGACAAAACTCGAAGGTATCATTCCTGCTCTTGAAAGTGCTCATGCTCTTGCTCTTCTGCCAAGAATGAAGGATAAGTTCAAAAAGGATGATGTCGTTGTCCTGACTGTTTCTGGTCGTGGCGACAAGGATATGCAGACTTATTTGAAACACATTAAGAATTAATAGTTAAGAGTTGAGAATTAACTATTCATTATTCACCATTAATAATTACTTAAAATGACTCGAATTTCACGTCTTTTCAAAGAAAAAGGCAAAGATATACTTTCAGTCTACTTTTCATCGGGTTATCCCACAGTAGACTCGGCTCCACGAATCATCAAGGCTCTGTCTGATGCTGGTGTGGACATGATTGAGATCGGTATTCCATTCTCAGATCCGTTGGCAGACGGCCCTGTTATTCAGCGTAGTAATTCAATCGCTTTGAAGAATGGAATTTCGCAGAAACTTCTTTTTGAGCAGATTAAGGATATCCGCAAGGTGACTGATATTCCTTTGGTGCTGATGGGATACATCAATTGCGCAATGCAGTTTGGTTTTGAAAATCTTTGCAAAAAAGCGGTTGAGATTGGTATCGACGGAATTATTCTTCCTGATCTTCCCGTCGACGAATATAATGCGGAGTATCGTCCGATTGTGGAGAAGTATGGACTTGATTTCATTCATTTGATCACTCCTGAGACAAGCGACGAGAGAATCCGCAAAATTGACGAGGCAAGTTCTGGATTTGTTTATATGGTTTCGTCCGCTGGCACTACTGGCGCTCAAAACAGTTTCGGACAGAGCAAACAAGATTATTTCAAGCGTATTAAGGCAATGAACCTTAAGAATCCTACCCTTGTCGGATTTGGTGTTTCCAACCATGAGACGTTTCGTGCCGCAGCCGACAACTCTTGCGGTGCTATCGTAGGAAGCCAGTTTATTAAGGAACTGGATGCCAATCCTACAATTGAAGATGCTGTTAATTCATTAATAAAGAAAATTAAAGGTTGAGACTATGTATAAGTTTAAAACAAATGTCGTTACAGTCTTGGGAGACATGCACACTCCCGTCGAGACATATCTTCGTGTCCGCGACCTATATTCTCAGAGTGCTTTGATGGAAAGCTCTGATTATCATGGAGGTGATAACAATCGTTCGTTCATCGGTTTGGAGCCTATCGCAAGTGTCTCAATCAGCCATGGAAAAACGTTTATGAAATTTCCTGATGGAAGTAGACGCGAGCATGTTGTGGATCATTCATATCGTTCGGATTGCGCCATCAATGATTTCTTGAAGGAAATCTCAGTCGACGGTGAGTTTTCCAACTATTGTGGATTGTATGGCTATACATCATTCAACGCCGTCCGCTATTTTGAGGATATCAAAGTGAAGGATGAGGTGAATCCGTTGGCCGATGCTCCCGACATGCTATATATATTGTATCGCTATATCATCGTCTTCAACGACTTCAATAATGAGATGATGATTATTGAGATGCTTCAGGATGGAGAGAAAAGTGGAATAGAGAGAGTCCGCACCGCAATACGTGGCGGAAAAATCAGCAATTATGAGTTTCATGCAATTGGCGAAACAACGAGCCCGCTGACTGATGAGGAGCATAAGGCTAACATCCGAAAGGGTATTGCTCACTGTTTGCGTGGAGATGTTTTCCAGATTGTGTTGTCAAGACGTTTTATCCAGAAATACGAGGGTGATGATTTCAAGTTGTATCGTGCGTTGAGAAGCATCAACCCGTCGCCATACCTATTCTATTTCGACTTCGGCGGTTTCAGAATCTTTGGCTCAAGCCCTGAGACTCATTGCCGTATCGAGGGAGATCAGGCTTATATCGATCCGATCGCAGGCACGACAAAGCGTACTGGCGACGCTGCTCAGGATGCCAAGAATGCCCAGTATCTTCACGATGATCCGAAGGAGAACGCAGAGCACGTGATGCTTGTGGATCTTGCCCGCAATGATTTGTCTCGTAATTGTCATGACGTGTATGTGGAGAAATACAAAGAGATGCAATACTACAGCCATGTCATCCATTTGGTGAGCCGTGTGCGTGGCACACTCGACAAAGATGCTGATCCAATCAAGGCATTCATCGACACGTTCCCTGCAGGTACTCTTTCCGGAGCTCCAAAGGTGAGGGCGATGCAGCTGATTTCAGAGTATGAGCCGCACAACCGTGGAGCGTATGGCGGATGCATTGGATTTATCGGTCTTAACAAGTCGCTGAATCAGGCAATCACTATCCGTACGTTCGTGAGCCGTGGAGGTGAATTGTGGTTCCAGGCAGGTGGAGGAATTGTAGCCAAGAGTAACGAGGAGTACGAGTTGCAGGAGGTGAACAATAAGTTGGGAGCATTGCGTCGCGCCATCACTCTTGCTGAGAAAATTTAATTAACTGTTTAAATTAAGGATTTTGTTGCTTAAATGAGGATTGTTAAGGGTGGAACTCCCTAACCTTCTTCTTTGCGAGTCTGTAAGGACGAGCATTTACAAATATTTGGCTTTATACGATGATTTTCAAACGTATAATGGTTTTAGAGTATAAATAAGCAGATCCTAATATTAAATTTAGAATATATGAAAATAGTAATTATAGACAACTACGATTCATTCACATACAATCTCTCTCACTTGGTCAAAGCATTGGGAGCGGAGGTGACAGTGTATAGAAATGATCAATTCAAATTGACTGATTTGCAGCCGTTTGATAAAATAATATTAAGTCCAGGTCCAGGAATTCCTAAAGAAGCCGGACTGCTTATGGATGTGATAGCCGAGTATAAAGGGAAGAAACCTATTTTAGGAGTCTGTCTAGGACATCAGGCTATCGGAGAAAGTTTCGGAGGCACACTGACGAATCTGTCAGATGTTTTTCATGGTGTGCAGACCGACATCGACATTACAGTCGACGATTATGTGTTTGCGGGATTGAGTAAGAGAATCCCAGTAGGAAGATATCATTCATGGGTAGTCGACACGAAAGGATTCCCGGCAGATCTGGAGATTACGGCAGTTTCAGAGGAAGGTCAGGTGATGGCGTTGCGTCACAAGACATTTGATATAAGAGGCATACAGTTTCATCCGGAGTCAGTGCTTACTCCAGACGGTAAGCAGATGATAAAAAACTGGTTGGAACACTAAAACGAACTTTTTTTGTAGAGAAATCCCCGAAAAACAAACTGTTTTTCGGGGATTTTATTGTATTAATTGTCAGATGATTGTATTGCTTATTATCCTTCTGATTGTAACAATTCTTTTATTTCAGATTTTAGTAAAGGCAAATGATTGATGACTATTGACCACAGAATGTCAGCGGATAAACTATCATAACCATGGATTATATAATTGTGAGCATCAACAATCTTTCTTGAATTTGTGATTTTTATGTCTCTAAAATCGTCTATTTGAAGACCTCTATTTTTTAATAAAGCTATTTGATTAGGAATAGATAACGCTTGTTTTGTATAAATTCTGAATGTACTCATTACTAATAAATATAATAAAAAGACCCGCCCTGGTTCGCTATTCTTATGGGAAGCGTGGCGGATTCTGTTGTTGCAAAAATATGAATAATAATTCATTTCCTCAAATTTTTCTCAAAAGATTATTTGTGAATATCTTTTGTCTCTTATTTTGCGCTTACAACACATTGATATATATGTTATTATTTGGAGATTTTTATTTTTATTAGGGGCTGGTTTCAAACCTGCTCGGTAGTATTTGCAAATATTTTTGCCTAAGTGCAAAAAACTTGTATTTAAGTGATTATCTCGAA
>Ga0256871_1000023_pt1 | contig 43412 bp, 62 predicted proteins | sample RumenRJG_07RNA_FD_185439 | JGI IMG/M metagenome (GOLD analysis project Ga0256871, IMG submission 185439) | Metatranscriptome of bovine rumen microbial communities from Lethbridge, Alberta, Canada - Rumen RJG_07 (Metagenome Metatranscriptome) | ecosystem: Host-associated > Mammals > Digestive...
AATACGCTCCTAAGGTTATAACAAACGTATTGATAAGTGTTCTAAAGAAGATTAAGACTTACGTCTTTACAACACTTAAGAGCTACGCTCCTTAACTCTTAGACGCGTATCAACAGTGTTGTAAAGATATTTATACCTAACGGTATTAAAGTTGTTACAACACCTCAAGTACGCGTCTAAAGTAATATAAGAACATTCTATAAGTGTTCTAAAGGGACCAACTAAATAAGAGTTAAGTAATGGCTAAGCTAATTTGGAAATAACTAAGTGTTGTAAAAGATAAATAAATAGCCTGACCTAAATCATATTTCAGACTTAGGTCAGGCTATAAAGTTAGCTATTATATTTATCTTTTAGTGCATTGAGTCCCTCATTGAACTCAGCATCATTCTTAGCCTTCTTATCCTCAATGGTAGTTGTAGCTATACCTGAGATATCAATACCTAAATCAAGGAAGTTGAAGTAAAGTCTAGCTACGTTATCCTCTACTCCACCTTGTTGTTTATAGTAAGCTAATACATCAGGTGCATTAACTGCCATTGCAGTAGACTCCATCTCACCAAATTTCTGACCAGTACCTCTAGTCTTACCTGTACCTAGAAGAGGTGACTTATTACCAATAATCTTCTTAGATGCAGTAATAGCTAGAGTATTCTCAGGTAGGTAAGGTAACTTCATTATGTACATAGGTCCAAATAGAACCTTACTTGCTAACTTCCTACCTTTGATATATGCAGTCTGTTTAATTGAGATACCTAACTTATCTATAGCATCAAGTACCTCACCTGCACTAATGTCAGAATAAGTACCTACCTTAGCTGCAAATGCAAGATTACCCTCACTCTTAACTAAGTTAGAGTATTCATCAACTGAGTAAGAAGTCTTATATAAGGTATTATATACACCTACAGCTAACTTCTTATCATCAGGATTACCTGACTCCCATAGTGACTTAATCTTCTTAGATATCTGACCTAAGTACAGTTCAAATATCTGAGATACATTCTTACGTGCAGGTAGTGACTCACGTGAGAAGCATATATCTGCAGTAAGTCCAGACTCTGACTTAATCATCTCATCGTCAGGTACTATCTTAGCAATGACACCTTTATTACCATACCTATTAGTGAGTTTATCACCTACATAAGCCTTACGTAACATAAGGAATGAGAACTCTACTTTAATCTCATTATCCTTGACTTCCATATCAGAAGTCTCAGGTAGGTTAGGTATCTCATTCTTGTACTCACTCAATTCTACATTCTGATTGAGTCCATCAATAATGTCATATGACTCATCAGTAAGCATTACCTTACTACCTAGAGCTACATTAACATCAAAGATAAGTGCATCAGCTATGTTATTCATCACAGTCTTATGTATAACATTCTCTACAGTACCTCCATTCTTAAGGAGATCAGAGTATTGATTATTCTGTATAGCAGTATAGTCAACTAAGATATCTCCAGAATTCACTTTGGTACCTGAGTTCTTAATATACTTGATTGACTCAGCATTAAAGATTGATAGTACTTGCTTATGTACATATACTGAGCTAATTCTCTTAGCGAATGACTCAGAGATTACAACTGCATCATCACTATTGTAACCTAAGTATGAGTTGAAGCAAGCTATGGCATTTACTCCATATCTTACTGTATTCTTACCTAAGTTATTAGGAGTAATGATAATCTCACCTTTCTTAACTGACTGACCAACTCCTACTACAGGTATAAATGGGACTATATTACCTGTATTAGCAGTAAGTGCATAAGGTACATCATATTTCCTAGTCCTAGTAGACTCTTCAATCTCTACATAAGTTCTAGTAACCTGAGTTACCTCACCATCATCTTCAGCTACTATAATTAATGGGTTGAGTTTGATGATATCCGAGAGGTCTTCGGTGGTGACTAGAGGTTCCTCAGGATTAATGAGGTTAACTCCCTGTTTAGTCATTGAAGTGCCCATTGACATACGTCCAAACTCAGACTTATTAATCATAGGGATTACATGAGATGTAATTGAGGTCCTGTCATTAGGATCAAGCTCAATATAAGCTACATCATCTAGTGAATCAACTAACTCATTGAACTTACCTATCTTAGCCTCAAGTTGCTTACCTTCATATTCAGGTTTCAACTTCCAATTCCTATAGTCCCAGCAATCTGAGTTAAGGATTGGAGTAATACAGTAATCTAACTTATTTAGATATACTCTCTTCTTATCCTTAGTATATACCTGAATCTCAATACCTCCATCAGTTAATTTGACATTACGATTTAGATAGTTAATCTTATTAAGGTGGTTATTAATAGGAGTATCTACTATATCGATAAGGTCAAATACTGAGGCATTGAATGAGTTACCATGAGGTGCTTTAACTTGACTAGACAGCGACTGAATAGTTAGAGGATTAGTCACATTATAGAAATAATTGAACTTACCCTCAGATATTGAGAAGTACTTATAGATAGCTGTATTGAGTGAGGTTACATAGATATAACCTATAGGTGACCTATCTCCACCTTTGAATTTATATCTAATCTCATTCATCAGACTATAGTAATCCTTATTCAGTCTACCTCTGACATAGTCTGCAGTTGAGGTAATAGTAATATCACTGATATCACTAACCTTACCTCTACTATCTGCATCCTCAAATAACTTATCACATAGCTCAGTGGTTATTTTATCTGACTTAATCAGAGTCTTAGCCTGAGCTATCTTACTTGAATCTTCATCGATTTTAAGATAATCTTCAGGTATCTGAGAATACGATGAAGCATCACTTAGGTTATATGAGTACTCATTTCCTGAGTCCTTAACTACTAGAGTATAGTGACCCTTATTCGGGATTACTACTCTATTATTATCTATCTTAAGGATACCTTTATGTACCTTCATTCTAAAATCAGTTGATAACTCCATATATGGAATCACCAACTTACCTTTAATCACGAATACACCTCCCACCTGTCTAGGTACCTTTAGTTCAAATGTATAATTAGTACCTTTGAACTTATAAGAGTAATTGAATAGGAAGAATGCATCGACTCCCTTAGTGAGATAGTTAGAAACTGATGTATCCTCAGTATAGCTAAGGTTACATTCTACGTCAGTGATACCATTGTCATTCGTACGGTTGAGGTCATCAACCATACGTTTGACAAAGTTATTTATTACAGTAACTATCTCCTCATTATAATTATTATTCATACTTAGATATCAGTTATCTGTTTATTTACTCTCTAATCTCTTCTCATCTTCCATTTTATCCTCTATCTTAGCTATGTCTTGCTGAGCCATATAGCCTAACGTAATTCCATTGAATTGATAAGCTACATTTATTAGAGGTGAGTTACCTAAGTTATCTGAATCACTAGCTAGGAACTTAGATAACTTATTCTTAATAAATCCGAAGGTAAGAGAAGTCAGTAAGTCCTCACTTGGGTCTATCGAATCCCTAATTCCTCTGAATACTATAGCCTCATCTCCAGTATCTGTTATGACTATGGAGTGAATAGCCTTGAATAGGAACTCAACTAAGATAGAGTTAATATCCACCAATGAAGTGTACTCATTGGCAAATACTCTAAAGAGTACGCTAAGACCTAAGTCACTATGCTTAGATACAAACTTAGTATAATCCAGAGCTCCAGTGAATAACTTATCACCTGGACTTACATACTGACCTTCATGAACTAGACAGAGTGACTCAGCTGGCATTTGATATCTTTGTCCACCTATAACTACCTTATCTCCATCGAAGGATACAGTACCCTTCACTGTAGCATAAAGTTCAGGATATAGTATAGGCTTAGCAAATACCTGAGTAGTACCCATAGCTCTAGTCAACTTCATCAGTAGATAAAGATTAGTATTAGGTGAAATCAAAGTTGGATTAATACCAACTAACTCACCATTCTTATACTTTACCTTAGATGGGTCTACGAACTTGAATTTAGGTGAGAGTATGAACTTCATACCATCTATATACAGGTATTGTGAGTCATGTCTTATCTCACAGTCACCCTTACTCTCTAACAATCCATAGTTACTGAAACTAACATAGCCACCTGCATGTTTGAGTTTAAGAATACCCTGAGTAACTGTCTCACTCATCTGCATACCCATATCTACCCCGACTAAGTGACCATCAGCAAACTTCATTGACTTATATAAATCATTTGGATATACTAGGTTACCATCATTATAAATTACTGAATCAACTTCAACTGGTTCACCCTTATGTACCTGTATTTCTCTACAGTTCTGATATCTTATTCCATCATGAGTTGGAATAATCTTCAGTAACTTTCTAGGTTTAGTCATCATAGGATTATAACTGAGCTTACTCATTGCAGTCCATATCTGACGTGACAGGTAACCTGACTCACCTACTGAGTTATTCTTTACTTGCTGTACCTTACGGAACTCAGTTGAGATACGAATATACTCAGATGGAGTTATAGTACCTAACATTGAGCCAGAGGTAATCTCAAACTTACGTCCATTAAAGGCAGTCTGAGGTGATACTATAGATGAGATAGCTATAGTATTACCTTTAAGTGAATCAGTAAGTGGGTCCACCTTCTTAGCTAACTCATATTGCTTAGCGTATATCTGTACACTATCTAACCCATTATACTGAGTCTTATCAATCTTCTGAGCATCCTTTTCTAACCTCTCGAGTGAGATATCCTCAGTTGATTCATAGGTATTCACCTCAAGTCCAAAGTCCTGTAACTGTTTCATTCTAGTTACATAGTCAGGCTCAGCCTTAAGTTTAGTGACTATATCTGAGATATTCTTACTAGTTATAGGTCCATCGAGTCTGTAACCTAAGATAGTCTCGAGTTTCTCAAGTCCATAGGTAGTCTTCTTATCTCCTATAGTTATTAAGTCACTTGAAGTAAACTTACCTTTCTTCCAATCATCTTCAGCATGACTGAAATCAATATACTTAAACCTATCTGAGTCATCATTCCTAGGCTGACCTGATGCTATCATAAGTCCGATTAGAGTCTCTTGCTTAGGTATGATAACCTCCTTATCTGACTTGATATACTTACCTACTTTGGATGGGAGCATATCCTGTACTTTATCCTTAAGATGCTCAGGTACCTTATAAACTGCAATAGTATCCCCATCGAAGTCAAGGTTGAGTGGAGTAGTAGCCATCAGACTGTATCCTATTGAACTACCTTCATTAACCGTTACTTTAAAGACTAACTGACTCAGTTTATAAAGTGTAGGCGCACGGTTAATCATCACATAGAGATCTGACTCAGCTATAAATTTCTTAAATAGCTCAATCATATCCTTATCACGATTAACCATCTTGTAAGACACTTCATCTTCATTGAGTTTAAATCCTACAAATAGCCAGTCCATGAACTCAGGTCTAAATATCTCATAGCACATAGCTATAGGTATTGATACCTGATCTATTGTGAGTTCAGGGTCAGCTCTAGCTACACCTCGAGCTGAGTCAGGAACTCGAATACTATAACCTGACCTAATTATAGATGCCTTACTGGTTAGGATAAGGTCAGTTACTGCATCCATAATCTTAGTTATAGCTAATCTTATTGATGCAATAGTATACACTACGTCCTCTACAGTACCTCTTAAGAAGTCAACTTCCTGAGGTAGATAGTAACATAGATATATTAGTGACTCATATTGGAAGTTAATCTGAGCCATATCCAATCTACGATGACCTAACCATGTCTTATATTTGTATGAGCATGGTCTCATGATGACTGGACGTACTATAATGTACTTCTGTACTATCTCCTTTAGCTCATTTAGATACTGAGGTTTATGTTCAGTGAATATCTTAATGAGTCCCTCGATAGATAACATCTCATATGAGGGATTTACTAACTCACTAGGCTCATCTGATATTACTAAGGAGTCAGTTGATTCACTATAGGTGAAGAACTTAGTATATAGATTACGTATATCCAGTTTTACATATCCACCTTTAAATGCTTTATTTATCAATTGATTTAAAGCAAGAAGATGAACTGAAGTGATAAAGTAGAATGGACTCTTAATGAGACCTATCTTCTTTAATGCCTCTTCATAAGTATTTACGTGAGTCTGACAGAATGGACATGTCTTACCTTGAGTCTTAGTTCCTCCACATGCACATCTATCAGGGTATGGACTTCCAAATATCTTGAAGTCGAAGATACCTCCAGGTACTGCAGGTAATGTAGGTGTACCTAGTACAAACTTTTCACTGAACTTCTTTAACTCGAAGGTACCGAGTTTATTACAGATGTTTCCATCAGCTAACTGGTATCTAGTCTCGTCAGTTAGTTTCTTTATCTTAGTCATTTCTAGGGTATTTAGGTATTAAATTAATCCATCGAGTTGACCATGTCAATCATCGATGAGTAAATTGAGTTGTAATAATACTTACTCAAATCCTTAATTATCTGTCCCTTCTTACGTTCATAGGTACTCTTAGCAATATCGAGTACTTTACATAAGTCAATAACTTTGACCTTACTCAACATTGACTTCATTGTACTTCTGAGATTAACTATAGAGTCAGATAATTCCTTCTCCTTAGGGTCATTTGGAGATAACTCACCTGCATTCCAGGCATCCTTCATGAGTACATTATATCGTTCTCTACAGTTATTTGTAGTCATTAACTCATGGAGTTTACATTCTAGTATACTTCTATGAATAGGATATTCATCAAATTCAGGTAGATAGGACTCGAGAATCATTTTATTAGACATCCCTAAGTTAGATAGAAACTCAGTAGTTCTAACTCCCCACTCAGAATTAACTAGCTTAGGTATATTCCTAAATTCATTTATCTTTTTATTGTGAATAAGGAATATAATTATACACTTGATGGTATCGTCAGTTAATCTTATTTTATTTAGATAAGATGATACCATTGATGTGAATAAGGAAGTAGCATCTTCCTGAGCTGCTATTAAATCCTCATCCTCATCTGGAGTATCCTCAAGTTTATATCGATACTTATTTATCTTACCTAAGATATTGTCCTCTACGAAATGTTTAGCGTAGATAACATTATTAGCTGACAGTAACTTAGCTGTAATAACTACCTTACCGTATTCATCCTCATCTGATATAGATTTACTAAAGTTAGCTTTATCTATATTCATTAGGGATTCGAATACCTCCCTAGGTTTCATCGCCATACTACATATTATATTTAATATTTAACTTACTATAATCTGACTTAATTTCCTCAAGTAGATTACTATTAAACTCACGCTTACTGGACTTAGTCTCAGTAGCTAACTTAATATTCAGCTTCTTTTCCATATTACCTAAAATTTTTAGGTAACTGGATTAATATCTAAGCATGCATTAGAATATCTATTCATTGGTTGATTATTTCTAGACTTGCATGCATAGAAATTATTACCAGTTACTAATTTAATTAATATGCACTGAGTATAATCAATGCATTTCTTACCTAAACTTTTGTGATGTTCCATTAACTAGTCGAGTTAATTATGTTAGTGAAATTATTTATCTTAATTCAGGTGGAACATATGGAACCTGTAATGCTTTGAAGATATCTTCTTCTGACTCTATAGGTCCATCATATCCCTCCAGTCCATATTGATTCAGCTTATATCCAAGCTTTTTAGCTATACCTCTGAGTCGGATATTACTATCCTTACTCCCTGTATGATGTAGCAACTGAGTCCATTTATTACCATGACTACAGTTATCTAAATCTATCTGAGTTTGAGCTGAGTTATCATACTTGAATGATGACTTCTCCTCACCTGAGACTAGTAATGTCAGATGAGGATTCTCAGATAACTTACCTACCCAATCCCAATAAAGTTGCTCATTAAATATAGCTACATCTATGTCAGCTATAGTATTAGACTTACGTCTGTAACTACCAACTAACATCAGGTTATCTGACTCAGTAATTCCTAATTGATTAATTATCTGAGTCATCTCAGAGTAAGATAATCTCTTAGATACGTAACCTTTACGTACCTTATATTCTGATGAAGGTAATGAGTTACCTTTCTCAGCTAAGAGATTCTGTAACTTCTGTATCTTACCTGTAGTTCTAAACTCGATTATCTTACTTGATATCTTGATTCCGATACCTCTAAGATAAGTAAAGGAATCTTTAGTGGAAAGGTCCTCGTCAGTAAGTGACCTAACGACTTGTACTGCATTCCTATAAGCTCTGGATTTCCACTGATTATCCTCTAGCTTAGAAAGTAACTCAAATGAGTTACATAATCCTGACTTTAGTGTACTCATAATAGTGAGATTAAATGATTGAAATAAATGAGTATTACTTAAGGTGGAATATGTCCACCTGAGCTACTTATAAACTCAGGTGGACATTATGTTAGATATGATTACTTGCTTTCATGCGCATTAATTCACTAATCTTTCTATCTTCATCCTTCTCCCATTCATTAATGAGGTCAGGATGAGTTTCTATAAACTTATTAATAGAGGTCATATTCATTCCTAAGCATATAAACTTAGTGAATTTATCACAACCTCCCATACAGCTACCACAGTAAGGTATCTTTGAGGTAACCTCATTAACTACCTTTCCGATTAATACTGACTCTTCCATTACCTAATTTAGTTAAGTTACTTTACCTATTTAAAAGTCCGTAAAGGCTCTAATAGGTAAAGTAAATTAAAGTCACTTAAGAACTCTATCAAGGATGTCAGACATTCTAGCTGAGTCATCCTCATTCTCGATGAACTCGAGGATTTCCATCAACTTCCTATCTGAAGCTGACTTCTTGTACTCCTTGACATCAGAGGAATAGAACTTCTTCAATGAAACATGAATCAATCCAGTACCTGGATGTGACTTGAGGATTAAATCCTCATTCCCTACGTGGATGACTATCGTAGGATACGGAGTGACACCTCCACTGTGTACCTCATAGTCGAAGTTCCCTGACTTAAGGGCATTTCTAAGATTATTGTACTTTGGCATAAGCCAATCAAGTGACTCACGGGACTCACGGTCTTTAATGTTTGAATACATAGCTTTACGATTTAATATGTTTAACGTATGTTGATTAACTCTTCTTTCCTATACACCTTAAAGGTTTAACAGTCCGTAAAAGGCTCTGTTAAACCTAAGGTAAATAAGCTTACTCCTTATCTTTAGTTGACTTAATTGACTTAGTAGATTTAGTTGACTTAGTAACTGACTTGAACTTATATGGCTTGAGTTCAGTAACCTCAAGTGTCTTCCCTACCTTATTAAGGAAATCCTCTAAATAAGGATTTATTGGACTCTTACCTGGGATGAACTCAGGATATACAGTCTCACCCCATAATGTCAGAGAGACATATCGATATCCCTCTGGGTATACTTTCTCAGTATATTCATAGTCTAGTGACTTCATCACATTCATTGACTCACTGTCTGGGACTATCTTGAGCATAAACCTTACTAAAGTCTGAGGTCCTACCTTAGGTAAAGGTATATTAAGTCCATCATACTTTGAGTCATCTCCATTGGTAACCTTGAGATTACTGGCTGAATTAGGGTGATTAATGAATACCATACTCGAATTGACCTTAGCTATCCAGTCCCACTTAAATAGGAGTGACTCAGGTTTGAAGAGATTAATAGAAAATGGATGTTCAGGTACTCCATTTTCTGAGATAAATTCATCCCTATGGGATGCTAAGTACTGATAGAACTTGCTAGTACCCATAAGAGTAGAGAGATATCCTGCGTTATTAAGTACTTTTAAGTACACTGATGAATTAACTTCCATGATTTTATTAATTTAAAGATTAAATGACTACTAATTATTATTAAATCCAGAGTCCCTTAGTTGAAAGTGACTCAAAGTTCTCTATGTAAGAATGTTTACCCACCTTTACTATATCGTCACCTGTAGGATTAGACATGAAGGTTACGATACCTCTGATTCCATCTATCTTGATTGAGTCCCTATCAAGTCTCAGATAGTAACCTGAGATATCCTCAAATCCTAACTTTGAGTAACTCTTAATTTTACCTATTAGGCAATTAAGTGACTCAATATAATTAAGTTTATCTGGAGAGCAGAGAAGTGCTAAACTCAATCTATCTGAGTCTGGTATTAATCTCTTAATACACTCCCAAATGTACTGCCTATGCTTACCCATAGGACACTCAGTTACTAGGATATACCATTTAATAGGTAAGTTTATATCCTGACTAGCATTAAATAACGATTTAATGCAGTTGAATATATGCTTCTTAATGGAGATATATTCAGTTATCTCTATGTGAGATGACTCAGGGACTTTAGTCATCCTACATAAAGTTACTATTTTTAACTTTTCCATACTATTTAGATTAAATTATTTACTTAGGTAAATCCTGATATAGTCACATTATATCAGGATTATATGTTACTTAAGCTCACAGTCGATTGCCTTATTCATTATGACTGATAAGTTCCTAATGTCACGACGCATCTCACCGTAACTACTATATAGCTCAGTCAATGACACTGGGTCGATGACTATCTGATTCCTGTACTCTTTCTGGGTCCATGAGTCATTCACCCAAATTCTATGAGCTTTACGGCAGTCGATTCCACTATGACTATATCCAGTCATAGGAATCCTATTAAGTAACTCCTTATCTGAGTGACTCTCAAGTGAGTTAGTAAGGAACTCACTAGATGGGTCAAATATGAAATAACTCATATTCTCAGTAAGTGAATTTGAATCACTCTCTTTAATAACTCCACTCACTAAGGCACCTTCTGGATTGACATCTACCTCATCAAGTAAATTAAGGTAGTAATTCACTTCGTATGGATTAACCTTATCTAGGTAAATCTCATTAAAGCTATTGTATTCCTTAGAGACTCTCATTCCAGACTCTAGGATATTTACTAACTCTGATTCACTCCATTCAGTAAGGTTACTTAATGAGTTATGACTTGAGAATATCTCTTGGAACTTAGGTGGAGTTACTGACTTCAGGTAATTGAAGTCAAATACCCTATATGACTCATTAACCTTGATTACTCTAAGGTCCATAACCTCAGGTAAGGCAAGCATCTTAACCTCAGGAACTGAAGTCAAGAAATTACTTAATTTCTTCATGATTAATTGAATTAGTGATTAAAATGACTTAGTCGAGTTACAATATTTCTACTATAACTCGACTAATATGTTACAGGATAAAGAATGAATGCACTGGAGTACACTCGACCTTACCTGTAAGTAATGACTTACGTAAGGTCATATGCGACTTAGTCTGGAATCTATAAAGATTCCATTTACGATTTTCTAACTCCTCAGTTAGGTCATTAAGACCTAACTTCTTAGCCAACCTAATTTGAGCATTGAGGTCAGCTAAAATTCTACTGAAATTACTCATAATACTGTGATTTAAATACCGTGATTTGTTACTTGTACTCTACATGAACTCAGCCAAGTTGTCTACTTGAGCTTGAGCTGACTCTATAGTCTCATGAAGTCCACATACAAAATGATGTGAATCACCGTAGACTGCCTTAAGATACTTAATGAAATTCTCATCACTAAGTACCTCAGGGTAGGGTACCTCATCTTCGATAGAGTGAATATTAGTTACTCCATTTGACTCTATAACTGCATAGTTATACACTGACTCAACTGCGTGTGAGTGTATATAGCCATACTCAGCATCTAGTCCATTCATGTTACTGAAGTTACCTAACTCCAAGAAATTGAAGTTATTTGAGGCATTAATGAAATAATGCTTCTCTACAGTCAATCCAGTAATTCCACCATTTTCTAAGTCGGAGTATACTCTCATGAGATTGGACCTAAAGTAATCATACTTACTATTAATTACCTCAGGTCTAGGTATTAATAGTAAATGCTTCCACTCTGACTTTACTAAGTCAACTTGAGACTTAGTATAACCTAACCAGTCAGTAAGGAAATCCTCATCTACTGGATTATAATGACTTGATAGATTATCTATGTGAAGACCGTCAGATTCCTCAACTAGAGGAATCGAATTAGGAAATACCTTACCTCCAATCAGTAAGGCTATTCCCTCTTTAGGATATCTTAATTTCATAGGATTACTGAACTTTAAGGGACTGACGATATGGTGAAGTCATCTCTAATAAAGATGCCTCAACCAATTTCTTGATTGACTCGATGACTCCCTCCGAAGTAGAGTTAGTCATCACCATAGGTACGTCACCTAATGGTGACTTATGGATGAAAGTGACAGTCTTATTAGGACTGACATATCCATAGATTTGACCGTCAAAGTTATTGACGACCTCAAGTGAACCTAACTTGGAATCGAACTCAGTATGAAACATACCTGAGTTACTCCCTAAGGTATCCTTATCATTAAGGATACGATTAAACGTAGATTCCAGATTCTTACTGAAATCATTCTTAGCGAACTTAACTTTCATAATACTTTTGATTTAGATGACTGAGATTATATTTATTAACTCTTCTTTTCCTATACACCTTAAAGGTTTTCCAGTCCGTAAAAGGCTCTCTATACTAAAATATTAAAGGTATTAATTTAAATTATATAATTGACATTCCTCAGAATACCAGTTATTAACGTAAGTTATTATCTCATCTTGAGTATATACCTTAGTATCATCTAACCCATATACTAAGTCATTTAATGCTGACTTAAATACTAGATTAGATAAATTACGTCTAGGTAAAGTAGAGTAACTAGGATCACTCTTAATTAAATTTATCTGAGTATCTAATACTTTTAAGTCAATCTGATTACCTATATCAGTAATTGATGCTAAATGAGTAGAGATTGGCTTATGTCTCATACTTGTAAATTTAGAGGTATCACATCTGAGTCCTTTACATATAGATACTATCCATTGTACCTTATTTTCAGGTGATCTAAATAGGAGTAACTTAATAGCATGTTCTACTAATACATGGCTAATAGACTCGCTTTCAGTTATATATGACCTCCTACTTAGTGACATATTAAGATACCTAACCTTCATGGTACTAATTAATATTAAATTGATATAGTGCCTCAAGTGGGAGTCGAACCCACACGTCCATTCCTGGACCTCAGATTTTAAGTCTGATGCGTACTTCCATTTTGCCATTGAGGCAGTAACCTCAGTTACTTAGATGTAATTTAATACTCTCAAGTGAGTACCAGTTATTAACTAATTCTAATATCTGACTAGGAGTATATTGCTTACTTACATCTACGGAATTTATTAAGTCAAGTAAAGCATCAGCTATATTCTTAACTGATACATTACGCTTAGGCAATGACTTATACTTTCCACTAACTTCTATCCAATATATCTGATTAGAGATAGCTTCTAGTGATATATTACCTGACTTATCAGTTACTATAGCTAGATGATCTAGAATAGGTTTCTTACGCATTCCAGTGAATTTATATGTATCACACTTAAATCCTTTAGCTACTGATACAATCCACTGTACCTTATTCTCAGGTGACTTATATAACAGTAACTTAATAACATGTTCTACTAGTACTTCACTGGTACTCTGACATAACTGTCTATATGCACTTCTATTGAGTGACATATTTAAGAACCTTACTTTCATACTAATTAATTAATATCTATTAAGTTAGTATCAATTTAGAGTAACCTTACTATGAATTATTTAGACTCATAGTGAGGTCTATATATCAGTTAGGCATATAGAAGTCCACATAATATGGACATCCAATTATGCTAACATTGAGAGTTATCATCTTTATTGACTCATTAGTAGAATTAACTCTTATGATATTAAGTAATTCTGACCTATTAGGATTTAGGTCAGATGACTTAATACCTGAGTTAACTATACTGAATCCATCTGATTGGTATGGGTCACCTAGTTTATCTAAATTAGATAAGACTAGTGACCTCCAGTCAAGATTCCTATCTAGGAACCTTACTTTCTGGATATTACTGAGTTTATTAAACTCAGTAATATCCAGAGGCTTAGGATTCCGAGGTTTATGTACCTCTAGGTGACCCTCAAGTCTACTTCCATTGAAGTAGACTTTGAAGTCAAATCCAGGCACATAGTATATTGTAATTCCATCTCCGCTACGATATGATCTGACGGATTCTCCATCGATATTGATAGAGTAGCCACTAAGGTAGGAAGTGAAGTCAATGACTCCAGGTTTAGAGTCACCTGACCTAGAACCTAGGTATACTAGGTTACCGTTAAAGAGATGAGCATAATACTCAGCTCCATATACGTATCCTTCCTCCTCATCATCTTCACATGATGGGTCATCATATACGTCTATTACTATAATCTCTGGAGTCAGGCATTCACCTTTCCATTGATTATTAAGATTAACACTGTTAATTAACTCACTGATTGAAGTTCTCATAATAACCTCCGATTTTAATGGTTGTGTAATGTTAATGAACTCTTCTTTTCCTATACACCTTAAAGGTTTTCCAGTCCCTAAAAGGCTCTGTAATATAAGTAAATACTGACCTACTATATTTCACAATACCTCGGTCAGTGCTCTCCTAACATAATTATATGTAAACTATCTATGGAATTAGTTATATTTATATTCTAGTATAGTGACTTTATTAGAATTAGTAAAGTCATCTATCTCACATCTATTACTAAATTCTCTAGTTAATTTGTTACCTGAATCTTCATAAACTAACTTTATATTCCTTAAGCTATCCATTGCTTACCTCTTCTACTCTAGTTACATATGGAATAACTGACTTATAATTAAGTTCAATTAATTCCTTAGCTTTAGCTTTATTTTTAGCTTCCACCTGGACTAATCTCTTACTATTAGGGTCCATCATTACGTGGAAGTATACATTAAACTTGTGTGATTTAGAATTACTCATATCAACTTATATTATCTACCTTCTCCCTAGATATTACCTCAAATCTCTCATCGGGAAATACCTTTACTCTATCGGTATTATACTTTATGAATTCATCACAATCCTCATCTGAGTCAAAAGTATCTTGCTGAGGTCCATCCTCATCAATATACTTAAGTAAAACTAAATAATTTCCAGTCTTAGATTTATTCATATACTAATTCATTAAGTTAATTCTCCTACCTCTACCAATTTAACTACATCTGGATTAAAGTAGGTATTAATAAATGAGTTTAGGTCACTCATATTCATACCCTTAACTCTAAACATGTATCTATCAGATAATCTCAGTGAGTCGAAATAATATCCACATTCACTAAGGCATAAATTAAATCTAGTCACTAGACCTGAAGTAGCTATTGAGTCAGGGACTAAGAAAGTTAAGTTAGATTCGGAATTAGGAGTTGGGTATGCTACTATATTGATTGTATTCATTACAGTGATATAAATGGGTTAATATAATAGCTGAGTGACAACCTTTACTCTTAACTTAAAGGTCTATCACCCAGCGTTCAAAGGATAAGTTAATATGTTAAATTAACTTACGTATACATCAAATTCAGGGATATTTATTCCAATGAATTTATCAGTGAGGTGAGCAAGTGAGTAGATTGACTCAGTACCAGTTCCGATTGACTCATCTACACTTACCTTATTCTTACCTGAATCCCAGTAAGATTGACTACCTGAATAGAGTACTAAATCCTCATTCTCTACCTGATTAATGAAGATCACTACACTACTCTCAGGTATGTTAACTTTACTTGAACTCGCGATGTTAATTACACTTATTACGTCATCTGAGTCATTAGATGGTGGATAGGACTCAGGAGTGAATATAAATATATTTACTTTCTTACCTCCATTACCTATTGACTCAAGTGACTTAGCTAACTTAAGTGCCTCATTGTATCTACGCATAAATACATATGAGACTCCTTCAGTTATTACATTGCTAGCCATCTTTGACTCCTTATCGGAATCAGTGACTTTGATGAAATTAATCTTTACCATAGTGATTAAATTTTAGTGATTATTAGATGATTATATTGATTCTATATCTATAAGATTACTTAACTTAAGATTAGGTATAGCATAGTTAAGTAAATGTAGTGAATACTTTATTAAGTCACTAGAAACTCCAGTTGACTTGAGTTTATCTACTACATTATATAATTCATGAATAGCATCACGTCCAGTCAATGAGCCTCCATTTATGGACTTAATTACACTACCTAATTCCTCATAAACTTTCATCTGATATAACATTAAGTTTACTGAGTTTGACTAAAGTAAGTCTAGCTATTGACTTACCTTTACATATTGACTTAGGGTCAATAGATTTAGGTATCATTCCTATTAACTTTAAGTCAGTAACTCCAGAGTTAATTAACTTAGTCATAAGATTAATACCAATTCCTGATAGTTGACCTATATATCCATCAGGTATTGATATCCTAAGTCCTGTATCTATTAAAGTATATTTGTTACTTATATGAGCTGAGAATACTTTAATTATAGTGGATATACCTGAATTATATACCTCTAAGTCAGGGATACCTTCATATAGTTTCCTATACTTAATAGATACTGGTATCTCAACATTATTCAATTTAGACTCAGCATAGTTCACGAAAAGGTCTCGGTAAGTTGGAAGTCCAACTTTATTAATAGCTGACTCCCAATCGTTATTTATGTCATGAACTACATGATAGTTAAGAATAAGTGCTATAAACTCAGTTGAGAATAGGTCATATGCCTTATCTATAAACTCAGACTTACTTATCTCATTCTTAGCCATCTTAGAGACTAAGTCAATGAACTTAAGTTCCCTACTCTCCATCTGACTTATTATAACTATGTTTAGAGTCACTTAATGGAGATTCATAGTTATCCCATTTCTTACCTGAGAATACTAGAGTCCCATTCTGAATCATTCTAACTAGGCATTTAAGATACCATCTCCACCTAAATCCAGGTACCATAGTCCAGTCTGAACCTAACTCATGTTCACCATATTTAGCTAGGAATTCAATTATCTCATCTACCTGACCCTTAGCAAACTTAGTGACTATATTATTATAGTAGGAGTCAGACATATTAGGATTATCTAAAGTACCTAATGAAGCTACTATGTCACCTATGAATGAGCATGGATATTCTTTATACATCATAAAGTTATATGTATCCGGAGTCCACTTCTCATCTTTAACTACATGATAATAGTTTCCATCCCACTTCTTTACTTGAATTAAGTAATCTCTAGGTATAACATGGAGTAAATCAATACCTCCATCAGGATACTGACATCTGCAGTGATGTGCCTTATATGTGGTATGTAATTTAGTCCATATCTGGCACTCATCTTGATTTCTACGTGAGTCATAATACTTGAAACATAGGTATGGTGACTCAGCATTGAATAAGGAATCTATCTTATTCAACCAATAGATGATGGTAGTATACCAACCTGGATTGAAGTAGTCATCTGCATCGATGAATACCATATGTGAGAACTCACTAAAGTCACATACAAATCTGTCACATAGGAAATTCCTACCATATGTCAGTCCCTGATTAGGACCTTCATAAAAGTGAATACATATGTTAGGGTAATCAGTAATTAATTGCTTGATTACTTTAGATGTATCATCAGTAGATCCATCATTACGTATTATCCAATGAATCTTATTGGACTCACTAGCTGACTCATTTATTGACTCAGCTAAGCGATTTAGGTAACTAGCTCCATTATATACAGGAGTAGCTATTAATAGCTTAAACTTACTCATAAATAGTTATAATTATGTTACTTTATTTTACTTTCAACTTAAAGGTTTTAAAGTCCGATTAAGGCTCTATAACCAATTGACTTTACAACACTTAGGTAGTTCTAAGTTAGCTATGCCAATATTAAGCTCTTATAATAGGTCAGTTTATTAAATTTTAATTTTATTTAAGATTATAATATTCTTATCTTTAATTTAAAGTTTAACTTTATTTAAGTTATTATATCTTAATTTAATTAAAATTTAACTTTTATTTTAGATTAAAATATTTATTAAATTTAAATTATAATTAAACTCATAATATTCTTACCTTTAATTTAAGTTTAACTTTAATTTTAGATTAGAATATAATATCTTATCTATATCTAAACTCACGTTTACAACACTTAAGAGCTACGCTCCTTAACTCTTAGACGCGTATTTGAGGTGTTGTAAAGAAATCCATAACTCACGTTAGTGATAGGTTTACAACACCCTTGATACGCGTCTAAGAATAACAGAGCGTAGCTTAAAAGTGTTGTAAAGACATAAGTCTTAATATCTTTAGAACACTTATAAAGTTTTCTTATATTACTTTAGACGCGTATTAACAGTGTTGTAAAGAAATCTATAACTTACGTAATACTAAACTTACAACACTTAGGCATCAATAAACTCTACTTATTTAATAGTAAAGTTATGGCAAAGCTAATTTGGAATCTATAAAGTGTCATAAGAGACTATGATATTTATTAGATACCATAATCTCTTATCTATTTACTATGAGTTATATAGCATATCATAGTAATAATTATATGCCTCACTATCTACATCAAACTTACGTGCAGTAAGACACCAATTATCATTAAGTATCTTAGTCACATTATCATTCTTACCTAAGGTTATAGGTGACTCTACTTTCTCAGGTACACCATAGTCTGACATAGTGTACCTTTTATCAGTAGCATGTATTTTATCCTTATCTGGGAATAACTCAAATCTAAGGTTCCATGTAGATTTATATGGAGTAGGTAACTGATTTAATACAATATTAAATATGTAACCTAAGACATACTCATCTGGACTCCCACTAAATCTCTTAGATGGGTCACTCTCATTACTGAGTTTAACATAAGGTTCATATAGATACTTAAAGAATTTACTTTCTAACTTATCTATAGCTACTTTAATATTAAGTAGTAACTGAGAACTAAAACTATATCTAGGTATTAGTTTATCCAATGTAATTAACTTATCATCTATAGTCTTAGTTACTTTACTCCTATAACAATATACTAACTTATCTCCAACTAATTTATCGATATTCTCAGGGAGTATACCTTTAGTTGGTAAGTCACTATCACTAAGGATATGGAAGTAACGGGGAGGTCCAAACTCAAACCTATGTGATAGTTCAGTTAATAAGAATATCTGAGCTAATCCTGCATCCCAAGTAAAATATCCTATAGGATGACCAAATGAATTAGGTAGTTTAGATAATTTATCTGCATCCTTACAGAGTGAGTCATATAAGTAGATAACTTCTGACTCGGGATTTATCTTAAGTATTAATTCACCTAACTTCTTAGCTGGATTAAATCTATAAGTTTCGATGATAAAGGTATGTATGCATTTATTAATCTCACTCATATCATTCATCTATTATCTTACGTTTATAGTATTTATTACCTGACCTAATAACTGAGCTAATTGACTCACTCCTTCTTCTACAATATTCTGACCTACTTATCTCAGTTAGTGAACTCTTAAAGTACTTACTCATTCTCTTAGTACATCTTGAGTTATTATATTTTACTAACTTATCTATATCATCTCTATATGAGTTAATATAGTATAAGTTAATATTAACTGAGTTAAATAACTTAATTAATGCATCATAGTCAGAAATTGAGTTAGTTAATGATATCTCAGTTATAGCAGTTTCTAACTCCTTAGGATACCTAAATCCAGGATTAGAGAATATTAACTCAGGATCTTGCATGTATTTAAGTAGGAATTTAGAGTCACCATCATCTATATGAATCTTGACTAGACTCTTATACTTATTAGGTGACTCTTTAACCTTAATTCTAAAGTTACATGCAAATGATACCTTACATCCAATCCTTAAGTTAATCTCTGACTTATCTATATTATCTAAGTTAGATAGATTAACTAGAGATTGGAATGTAAGGTATGGATATCTAACATCATTAGGATTCTGTAGGTTTAGTATCATCAGTACTTTCAGTAACTTTAGGTTCTACTCTACTTAGTCCATTATGAGCTATTAAATTCATAAGCTCATCCTTGATGGACATCATTGAATCCCTGAACTGAGGCTTACCTAGCCAGTTAACTATATTCTGAGTAAACTCATCGAACTTACTAGAATCACCTGAGGTAATCTCATTAAGATACCATATTAAGTTAGCCTTATCTATGGTATTGATGTGTTTCTTCAGTGGAGTCTTGTAATATAGGAACCTACAGAACTGCCATGGGTCATCATTAAGTTGCTCCCACCATGACTGGACTGAGGGATACCAATACTTAATATTACCCTCCATATCTAGATTGGCAGTTTCATCACATTTGATACCTCCACCAAAGCAATAGTATCCTTTATTAGCTATGACTTTCCATGGGTCCTGATTACAGTTGAACTCATAGTCCTTATCATAGTAATGCTCATCCAACCAATTGAGACAATAGTCTGAGCTAGTTGAGATTACTTTAGATACCTGAGGTATTGTAGAGTTAGCTCTATATACTTCAACTATAGCTCCAGCTCCAGCTTTTAGTGAAAATAATCTATTAGCTGACCCACATGATGCTCTCTGAGTTTTGATTCCTCCAATGATGTTACCATCATCGTCATACTGAGCATTAAAGTACACTGGCTCAAAGTTGAACTTAGGTACCATAAGTCCCTTAGATGACTTATTCCACTCAATATAGGTTATCTTAGTCACTAGATGTTCATCTGAGTGACGTTTATAACCTAGAATTTGGTCAGTATCCATATCGTATTTGACGATACCATCATATAGGATATCCTCACTACCGATAGCTGAGTCAGATACATCATCTGGACCTATTTCCTTAGCTATCTGGAACTTACCATGCTCAGGTATAGGTAGGGACTTTAGTGCCTTAATCATTCTATCCACTGAGGGATCTAGGTCCTTGAATCCTACCTTAAATGCACGTACATTGATTAATCTATGTACCTCATCTACTTTATATTTAGAGTTGATGAGTCCATTAGCTGATGATCTAGCTGCATACTCACCTCCGACTTCACTGACTTTGACTACAGCCTCACCTTGAATTGAGTCAATATCTGGACTCACTACTTGAGGGAATAAGTAAGATAGAATTGGAGTTCTATCAATACCCCACTCTACTGCAGACTTAGTGCATACCTGGACTAACTTACCATTATTATAGTAAGCTACTAGACTACATCCATCGTATTTATACATCCAATAAATACGGTCAGACTTATCTGACATTAACTCTTTACACTTGAGGTCGAATTGATGGTCAATAGCGACTTTAGTCAGTCTGAACCTACCTGATGGTCTGTGACTGACATGTTTACCTTGATTCAGTGACTTCATGTAATCAGTCACTGGACCATACTTCTCCTCGAATGTCTTACGATATGCATCGTATTGAGCATCACTCCAGGTTGGTTGACCTCCTGAGTAGAATAACTCACCTTGATTGAGGAACTCAAGGTCTTTCTCACTAAATTTATCCATTATAGTTTAATGTTAATTATTTCATTTTACTTAGAAAGTAAATAAGTCCCTGATGTATATTACATCAGGGACTTACTAAACTCAATTAATGTCTATTAACTAAATCCCTGATTGATGTACCATTTTTGGTAATCATATCAAAGGATGGACTCCATATAGGTCCACCTGGGAGGTATCTAAACCTGAAACCTCCAAAGTAGAACTTAGAGAGCTCACGAACTAATGTCGAGTCATCAATGAATGTCTCTGATCCAGTCTCTGAATCGGGAATGAACCATGTGAGAGTTACTGACTTCTCACCTCTTTCTATGGTGAGCTTAATGTCAGCATCACCCTTCATGTCATCGTGAATAGACACTGAGTAATTGTAATCTTTACCCAACTCACATGTCTTAATAGGCATATGAGAAATCAACTCAGCTGCCTTTGGGTATCCTATCTTATCGAGAATACCAAGGAAATCATACTTACTAATGTTCATAGTGTCGATATAATTAAGTTAGACGTGTTCTTCCTTTCATTACACCTTAAAGGTCTAACAGTCCGTAAAAGGCTCTGTTAAACCTAAGGTATAAACTCAGTACCTAACTGATTATATCAATAAGCATCAGGAGTTCCTAACCAAGCTCCATTTGGATTCTGACGATCAAAGATGGAAAATATCTCATCTTTACTTAACTTACCATGAATAGTGATAAATAGTACGTGTGAATCCTCAGATACTTCTGTCTTATATCCCCAGTCAGTAGACTTTAGTTCATTACATGTTACCTCAGTATCATTATGTATCTCTCTATCTCTATCCTTATCTAGAGTGATCTTAGTAAGTGAGTCACTTGAAGATATATTTAATACAACTGCTGACATAATTTTTAACTTTAGATGATTAGATATAGTCAGAGTTAATTAATATTATCTAATTAACTCTGACTAATATAGAATTAGTTACTCAGTGCATCTCTGATATCAAAGTTCTTATCAATATCCTTAGCTTTCTCATTAAGGACATTGATAACGCTCTTGATTAAGTGAAGCTTATCGGAATTATCTCCGTACTTGAGGTTAGGATGAACCTTACCTAACTCAACACTCAGATACATTGAAGAGTGGAATGAATTGGAACTGAATTTGAAGGTAGCGTATTCAGTTCCAGACTCCCCAATCCAGAAATTAATTGACTTTAAGTCATTGATATCCTTCTCATTGAAATTCAGTGGAGTTAGGTCAACCTCAATAAGGCCATCTTCATCATAACCATAATGTAAGGCATTGAGGTACTCCTGAGGTATGAACTTATTAGCTGAGTTCATTGAGTTACTGGATGGTTCACCAAAACTTATATCACTCCAGTAACTCAGAATGAATTCCTTCCACTCACCATTAGGATAACTAAGAGTGAATAGAGAAGCCTTAGCTTCATCTGATAGTGACCTAAGGACTTCAATTGGAGTAGACTTCCAATACTTAGATGCCTGGAGTTGACTTAAGTCTACATCAGTCACTTTATCTTTGAGTGACTTACGTACACTCAGTGCATTACTGAGTTCCTTGAGTCGTGACTCAACTGCATCAAGATTCCATTCATCAAAGAGGGAACCTACCTTGAAGATAGGAAATACCTGATTTGACTTCAATTTCAGGTAGTAGTTAGTGCATGAGCTACTCAGATTTACAGTTACCTTGAAGGTGATAATACCTTTCGAGGTATCAGTATCTTCAGTTGTACTCATGACCTCTACATCCGTTATAGAGTCAGGTACTACTCTGTATCCATCGATGGTGTTACTGAGTGTTCTACTGAGTGGAGCATCGTAGGAATCCTTACTCTTACTAGTGTAATTACTTAGGTAGCTCATCATGATGAGCTTCCAATCCTTAATGGATTTGATAACATATGACTGCTGACTATTAGTCAGTTTGGTGAATTCACTGTAATTCATGATATAAAATGATTTAAATGATTAAGATATTATCTGAATAAAAGTGGGTGACAATACATCACTCACTTAATAAGGGATTAATTTAAGGTATCTCCAGTTCTTATTTTATCTACAATACTATCAAATACTTTCTCATAAATGACTCCGATAAATAAGAGTTTGATTAATTTTAGGAGTACCTCAGCTGCATTAGCAATTTTCATGTAACATTGATTTAGTGGAGTGACTTACTATTATTCAGTCAACTCAGTTGATTAATATTAAGTTGAGTTATATGTATCCATAATCTTAGCATTTAGTTGATTGAGTTATAGGATTTTGATTAGAAGTGAGAGTATCTCCACTTACTAATATATATCATATATTAGTAAGTGGAGATAAATCATATTTCATAACGATGTGAGATATCTACTATCTTATCCTATACCAAGATATATAAACATCTCACTTAATGCGTCACCCAACCATCCATTGTCATCATGTAAAATAAATGGTATGGCTGACCGAATAGGTACTCTTAGATAGAGATCCCTACTGTTATCAGGACTAACTATGAACTCGAAGTCAATTATTAGTGTAGAACCATCTACAGTGATGTTCTTCACATCACTTATCGAATCCTTATTGAACTTGAGATTACTCCAATCTTCATGCTCAATATAGTCACTCGGATTCATATGCATTGGATTGAAGAATGACTCATCTGACTCAGCTGATTCGGATATAACTTCCCAATAGGAAGCTAATTTAGACTTCCAATCCTTTACTGTAGAGGTGAAGATTCTGACTCTATCAGATGGCGACATATTCTTGATTTCCTCAACTGTGAGTGAATCCCAGTCGTAGTTCATTTTGAGTTCCTTAGTGGTAATCACTCTAAGTTCATGCGACTTAACCTTGAGGCTATCACTAAGAAGTTTGAATTCCTGAGTAAAGAAATCCACATCACGAATTAACTTACTCGGACTCTGAGGTCCTAACTTAGCCTCAGGGAAGAAATTATCTGAGTCTACTAAGAGATAGAACTCAGTAGGATTATCCTTAGGAGTATTATCATAATCCCATGGATTCACATCCTTAGATGGGTATTCCATCTTGAATGTGAACTTGATATTCTGGTTACCCAGTCCCTGAAAATTACGTGCGTATCCCTTCAGTTCACTTCGTTCTATTATATCTACTGAAGTGAGCTCAGTAATCCATTCAGGCTTAGCTATGTAACCTAATGGATTGATGTACTGTCTATCTCTGAGGTATACCTCAGCAGGATAGATATCACTCATGATATTATCACGATAGGTAAGGATATACTCCCTCCAATCGCATCCATTCCCTTTAGTGAAGTTATCCTTGATGAACTTCACTCGATCTGAGTCACTTAGACTCTTGAACTCACTAAAATTCATAACTTTAGATTTAAATGACTAAATAAATGTGTATGTTAACGAACTCTTCTTTTCCTATACACCTTAAAGGTTTTCCAGTCCGTAAAAGGCTCTATACCTTTAAGGTATAAATTTAGTACTACTTACTAAGTTCTATCAATTTTCTAGCTACATCATAGTCATCCTTAGAAGTAACTTTGATTAACTCCTTAGTGAGTGATATTTCTAATTCATTCTCACCAATGTAACGAATAGAGAATCGCTTATGGTTTAATCTAAATTCAGGGTACTTTACTGCCTTATCATTTATCAACTCTGCATCAAGTAACTCAAGAGCTATCGAGGTAGCTGGGAATCCACAATCCTTTATCTTATGTGCAACTAACTCCTTATCGATGGTATAGTTCACTTTAGTTACTCCATTTACTGATACTGTCATTCCACTATAAAGTGGAAGTATCTCCGACTCATTTAATACTGACTCAAGTAATCCAGGTACTAATACATCTTTAGTAAGACGTACTACCATCCCACCATTACTTATTAAGACTGTAACTGTCCTATTTAGTAAGTCAGTTAAGTTACTTGAAGTTCTACCTAAGGCATTCCACTTAAATGGAATTATTCCCTTAGTTAGTAACCCACCTAAGTACGTATTCATGGAAGATGACTCCTCATTCCCATAAAAATAAGGAATCACAACTTCACCTTTGTAATTATCTTCAAATTTAAAGATAACTGGGACTAAGAATGACTTATCGTCAATCTTAATCTTTATATCTCTGATAAGATAATCCTTATCCATCCTATCACAAGCACAGATTAGGTAGTTATGGTAGTTACTCCCTACGAATAGAGGTATGCTAATCTTATTTATATATATGAGCCTCACCCCATCTTTCATAAAGTCAGAACTCAGCTTACTAGAGTCACAATACAACTCTATAAGCTTATTCATCGGAATACTGATTCCAGCTACACTTGGATTTAGTAATAGTTTGAATAAGTATTCATCATAGTTGGTAAACTCACTTATACTATGAATTTTAGGACACTCAATCCCCTTTTTATCTAGTTCACCTTTGATTAGATAGTGGAGGTACTCATTTACTTCCAATGACATGTAGCTGTTATCAATATATAGCTTACATGTACTGATTTGACATCCGACCATGACTAATATGTCACGTTCGAACTTACTATAATACTTGCACATAGATAACTAAAATTAAGTTAAATTGACTAGAGGTCAGTTACCTAACCTCTAGTCAATGTTAGTTACAGTTCCTTACGGTTGATATCATATACTCTTACCTCAGAGTACATCTCGATAAGGTTACTAACCCTATTATTAGGATTAAGTAACATATGAGGTACTCTAATACTTGCTGAGTTACTCATAAGTGACTTAGCAATCTTATTTACCAAGTCATTTAGCTCATCGACCTTAGTAAAGTCGAAGTTGAGTAAAGGTAAGGATCTATTGAATCCTCGATACATACATCTCTCCATGACGTACTTGATGAAGATATCAAGCTCATCTTCATCCATTACCTCAGGGATATAGATAGAACCTTTAGTCTTATCCTTGAAGTCAATGACGAATGGGATTCCAGTAATTCCACTCACATCCTTATCAAAGATAACGTCGATGAATTTGATGAAGATAAGGTTACTGAAATTACTAAGATTAGTAATCTCATTCAATCCCTTACTGCGGAAGTCAAGTGAGTATATCAGCTTAGTATGATCATTGAAGCTCACTGACTGAGTAGAGATATCAGTTAGACTACTGAGGTAAATGCTGATACCCAAGACCTTTTGGTCAAGGAATTGATGCATCAGGTCATTAGCACTTCTTATCTTACTCGAAGGAGTGAACTTAACCTCTAACTTAGTCCAGGAATAGATCTTATTCCTATCACCTCTTACTCGATTGACTTTATCAATCAGTTCCGACTCACCTAGGATTAGATTAGCTACTAATCCTTTACCCGACTCATTCATGAAGCTAATTTCAGCTCCTGAATAAATCAACTGGTCAACCATTAAGGTAATTGACCGATTCAATACATGTTGTTTGAACTCCATATTTATTTAAGTTAAGAGTCCTACCTGTATTAGATAGGACTCAGTTAGACATGTTAGTATACCTATATCTTGAAGCTCGGATCTATACTCTGAGCTAATCTTATAGACGCTTCTATAAGATTCCTCAGTGCCTTAAGTTTAGTCTCTTGAGTACCGTACTTAAGATTAGGATATACATCCTCTACCTTCATTGGAAGGTATGTAGTAGGAGCTCCATTATCGAAGGTGAATGAGAATAAGAATATATCCTTATTCTCATCGTACTTTATTGATACTATGTCACTGATATCATTCTCAGTGATTGCCAGTGTCTCGACGTCAGACATAAATACGTCATCTACATCAAAGAGACTTGGGTCCATCACCTTTTGATATGGATTACAGTCAGGATTCATATAGAAGTGGTCTGAGTTAGACATTAGAAAGTATTTCCAGTCCTTAAATGACTCCTTAAAGATATTAGCTAAAGTCGACTTATCGAGTGACTTTAACGTCTCTAATGGAGTTAACTTCCAGTTACTAGGTACTACAATCTCAGTGAGATTTACTGAGGTTGTAGAATCAGAAAGTGACTTCAAGTTCTTAGTAGCTGAGGTTATCTTCTCAATCAACTCAGTGAGCTCCTTAAGTTTGGACTCACTAAAGTCACTTCCTACTTTGAACTCTGGATAGAACTGGGACTCATGTAAAGTGAGTACATAGTCATCAGTTCTATTGGTCTTGATTGAGAACTTAATCTTAATCAAGTCCTCTTTATCCTCACGTTCAGTTATCTCGACTGAGTTGACCTTAGTTATCTGATTCGCATCTAAGGTCAGGTAGTTTATTGAGTCCTTATAGGTAGGAGATGAACCCCAACCTACAGTATAGTCACTCGCATAAGAGCGAATAAGTGACCTCCAATTAGGAAGTCCCATGATGACAGTAGATCTCATTGAACTACTCATCTTCTTGAATTCTTCATACTTCATAATGATTTGACTTTAGAGCCTGACTCCTTGTGAATAAGTCAGGCTAGTTAGAAATGTTACTTGAGATTATTTGTGATAGTCTCTAGTGACTGTAGGTACTCTTTCAGTTCACTTATGAGATATAGTTTCTTCCTCGAGTCACCATACTTAAGTTTAGGGTAAATATCACCTTCCTTAAGTATCATGATAAGACTAGTATTGGAGGTAAGGGTGAAGATTATGGAGACCTCCCCATTACCCAGGAAGTCTACTCTATCGATTGACTTAAAGTCATCAGTAGAGAAATTCAATGGACTCAAGTCATGCTCGAGTAACTCTCCTGAGTCAGTCATTGTCCTCGGGTCAGGAATTATTGGGTTTTTACCAATGATATCCTTCATGTCATCGATGTGTGACAGTAAGAATTGTTTCCAGTCACTGAATGACTCCATAAGACATTTGCCTAATTTCTCAGGGTCAGTTGACTTTAACTGACTAAGTAGAGTTGAATCCCATTCAAGAGTAAAATTGACGCTATTCATGTCAATCTCTGTGAGTGACTTGAATTCATGTTCTATAAGGTCAGCATTTTTAGCGTACCTATCTAATTCCTCTTTATAGCGACTAAACTTCTTATAGAAGTCACCTAACTTAAAGTTAGGAAACATGTCACTAAGCTTGATAACTAGATAACATCCATATACTGCACCTAAATACCCCATAGTAAAGTGGAGAGTAGCATACTCTTCACTCTCATCGATATCGACGTATTGTATCCCTATAATGTTGAATGGATTCAATCCAAAGATATCTACATTAGTAAACATCTTTGACATACCTGTAACTGAGCCAGCATTATGTATGCCTAATGCATGACTAGTAATCAGTACTCTCCATCTAGGTATTGACTCTAATGCTCTAGCTCTTTGATATTGAGTTAAAGCTATGAATTCATTTACTTTCATGATTTCTTGAGTTGAGATTATGTAAATCCATGTTTACCTTGAGTGACTCTATCTTTCCATTTGAGTCACGTTTAACGTCTAGTGAGCCATTAAACTCACTGTTAAGTAATGGACTTACGAATTTGATTGACTTAGATACCAACTTAATGGCATCCTTAACACTTGGATTTTTCATCTTAACTTGAGTTTGATTTATTCATAATCGTAGGATTTAAATGACTGAGTTATTAGATTACTAAAGTGAGGGTAGCTCCACTAACTGGTATTATATCCAATTAATTGAGCTTAGGTGTGATTACTTGATGGTTACTTTACCTTCCTCAGTGATTTCATCGAAGATATCCTTAGGGATAATCTTCTTCTCATCCTGAGTGAGTTCATCGTAGGACTTGATGTCAGCGATTGAGTAATTGAAATGATTTACCATCATCTCTTTTACTCGATTTTTAGTGACCTGATTCTGAAGAATTAACTTCAGCATTTCTACTGATTTTAATTTCATGAGATTTGAATTTAAATGTTAGATATGTGTAGCTTTCTTTTAGCTACACCTTAAAGGTTTTCCAGTCCGTAAAAGGCTCTATACCTCTAAGGTGTGACTAAACTCACTTACTATAGTTAAGGATTTTATTGACTATACTCTTAGTCAACTTACCATCATTGGAGATGATTTCCTTAGTCACTTCCCATTCGAATGGTAGATAACTCAGGATTTCATCTTGACTGAGAATTGGAGTCATGATGAGTCCAGCCTTGAGTAAGTTATCATACTCAAGCTTAGACATTAATGCACTGAAACTCAATCCACTTATTGTGATTGGATTTACCAATAAGAGTGACTCAGGATACTCTTTCTCCACACTGAGATTGTAGTCATCTATGAAATCATACTTAAGAAGGTCAGGCATGGCATCCTTGTAGTTTATGTCAGGTCTAAACTCTGAATTTAAGTCAGAGTATACATGTAACTCCCTGACATATCCGAGTGATTCAGTCATGTTACCATCCTTATCAATGTCACGGAAAACTTTGTATCCATACCACTCCATTGTATTGCAGCTGGGGTCAGCTACGTTAAGAAGTTGGTTAGCCTCAGGCACTGTACTAGCGAATGGATTAGAGGTAGTTAGGTTGTACTCAGTGCCATCGATTAAGATGGTGTACCTATTGCCATTCCATTTAGTGGACTTAGGGTTACGATATCTCTTGATGCTATAATGTTTAGCTTTAATAGCATCAATTACTGGCTGAGACTCAGAGATATAGTTCTCTGCACTAATTTTATCAAATACTTCCATAATATTAGTGATTAAATAATTAATGATTATCGAAATGAGATAAGCTCAGGTTACTATAATTCACCTGAGCTATTAATGTTACTTACCGTAACTAAGAATATCATCCTTAGTCTTAAGTGTAAGTTCACCCTTCGATCTTACTATATCGAGGGCTACTTTATCAAAGAATGCAATTGACTTCAATAGATCTGACTCATTAATTGGGATGGTAGTGAGTCCTCCTGCCCTACGTAGATTGTAGATAAAGTTGGTTGGTAGCACTCCAGCTACCTCCCAACCTTCTATCACTATTGGATTTCCCCATAGGAGTAACTCAGGGAATTCACACTCCTTATCTGGATTAGGAGTGTAAATTGAGGCATCGAGAATATCCCAATTAATCTCCTCATCCATCCAGGTAGAGTTAGGTAGAGTCGGCATCAACTCCTTAAAGTTGACCTTATCCTTACCTGGAATCCAGTCACCGTCCACTAACAGAGTCATGGTGTACTGAGAATGACTCTTCTCTGACCTAGATTCCTTAGTTACATTACTGAATATACTACTCATGATGAAGGAATATCTTGAGTCACCATACTCATTCGTGATGCCTGCAGATTTTAATATATCCTCAGGCATGATGAGTCCTGATCTACATGGGATCGAGGAGTTGAGGGTATATTTCTTACCTCCTAAGATAAGGTAATCCTCAGTGAATTGATAAGGAACTGACTGACTCTTGTGAGCTTTGATATACTCACTAATCTTGTTGACGTCATGTCTGATGACCTCATAGTCACCTGACTCGATTGCACAGATTTGATCTAATACTGAATTTAAAACTGAAGTTTTCATAATGTATGATATTTATGTCTATGTATGTTGATTAGAAATGAGATAAGCTCAGGTTACTATAATTCACCTGAGCTTATATGCGTGACCTATGTAGGATCAACTACTGACTCTACATAGTTAGACCAACTCCATACGGAGTCAATCATACGGTTGATTAATTCTACTAAACTTTTCATAATTCATCTGATTTAGATAGTTGAGATTATGTTGACTAACACTGATTTAGTGAATGAGTTTATCAATCACTAATAGTACGATTACTATTATAATAAATAGTAATACGTATAAAATTACGTTACTCATCATTGGATTTGAGTGACTGAGCTGAGTCAGTCATATCATTTAAGAAGTAACCTGCAGCTTTAGCTGCAATTACTACGTTTACTACACTGAGTACGAACCCGATTGAACTGAAGATAACTTTAGCTTTCATACTTTTGACTTTTAAATGTTATTGTGATTTTGTTTGTTTTCTTTATTACACCTTAAAGGTTTAACAGTCCGTAAAAGGCTCTGTAACCTTAAAAGTAAATAAGCTGACTACATTCACATGCAGTCAGCTCCATATAATGTATATGTCAAAAAACAAATACCTAACTATACTCACGTACGGTATTAGTATGCATTAAACAATTTGTCTTCTTTCTTTTAGTTACACCTTAAAGGTTTAACAGTCCCTAAAAGGCTCTCTAATTTACATAACTATGATCTTATTTCCTACCTTTACATTATTAGAGTAATCTAAGGATACTATGTCAATTTCTCTATCCCTAGGTAAGCTAACTCCAAGTATAGTTGATCTATGACGTATCATGTCTAACTCATAGCATTTAAGTAAGTCACTTTTAGGTTTATGTATTTCTCTCATTTGATCTACATCATAGTCTTTTAGGAAGAGGTGTACATGCCCAAGGTAAATCTTATCTAATTCTATCAACTTTAGAGCTACTTTAGCTAATAACTCATAGTTAGTTATCCAATAAGTTAGTAGAAATCCATTATCTATACATATTTCAACTAACTTATCTATTGAATCCTCAGTTATATTATTGATTATAGGGTAACTCATATCACTTAGATTTATCTATATAATATATTCTTTTTAGTGTGACTGATAGATAAGCTATAGGTAATATAAGTAAAATTGACAATATCCATAGCTTAAATATACTAGAGATTAATAATGATACTATAGATAATCCTAACATAATTAAATACTTAATATACTTAGATCTAGGCATTATGAATTCATCAGATAGGTCATCTACAGGAACATAGATATGGTCTACTAATCCATTCTTACCTTCTAGTACAGGTATAAATCCTGAGTTATCTCTTATATCGGAGTTCCTAGGAATTGTATATAGTATGAATTTATGTGACTTACTTAATGTATCAATTATAATACCTGACCATAATGATATCTTAAACCATCTCTTATATCTATTATTCTTATCTAGATATATTATGTATCCTGAATTATAGTTAGGCATTTCACATTTAGGTGAGTACTTAATTGCATTGATTAGTTTTATATCCTGAGGTATATCAATACCTCTGATATTCTCATCATAACCTAACTGATGGTATATAGGTAACTCACAGTTGTGATATAATTTCTTATTACATAGCCTAACCTTCTTAGGTAACTTCACTCTAACTAAATTATCTAGGTCAAGTGTATCCCTTACCTTAAATTTTAACTTTCTAGCCATAAATTAACTTGAGTAATGTGAGTATTCCAGATAGCTTCATTAAAGTTATCTAATACATACTTATAGAATTTATTAACTTTAGATAACCTAGATAATACTACTTTAGCTGTATTAAATCCGGAGTTAGATCTAGTTATTAGCTGAGTAACTTTAGTGAAACTTACTCCATTGAACTTTATTTCATACCTATCCTTAGATACCTTATTAAAAGTTACTCCTATATGTCCACCTATACTTAATATCTTAGGATTAGTCATTAGCTCACCTATAGATATCTCACGTATACTAGATAACTTACTAATTATATCACATGCTATATCTGAATCAAGACTTAATACCTCCTCCTTAGTTAATCTAGATAATCTTATCTTATCATCAACTATCCCAGCTACCTTCTTACGGATCTCCATTAAGTCGGTATTATCGTACTTATTCAATTTCTGACCTAGTAATGGTAACTTATCTTGATCAAAGGTTATTCCATTATATCCCTCACCTTCATCTATGAGCATTGGAGTTACTCCATAGAACTTAAAGAATGGGATATAGTTCTCTATCTCAGTTGCAGTAAATTCAGAGTTTAAGTGAGAATCAATGAACTGAAGTACCTCATATTCACTTACCTTACGGAGAGGTTTCGGTGACTCTTTAGGTTTACCTTTATGTAAAGTAGACTTAAGAGTATCTAGTGAGTAACCTGGATATTCTTTAACGTACCTACCCGACTTTACTCCTAATTCCTTACACTGATTAAGATAATAATCATATAACTCAGGATTACTCAAAGTCATATGTTCAGGTAACTTATCTATCTTACTCGATAGTGATATATCAAACTGAGATTTTATATTTACTGTTACCTCATCCCTTACTTTTACATACCTAAGTATATCTGAGGTAATATCAGTTATTCTATATCCTGAACTAAGCCATAGAAGTAACTCAAATTTCCTACCCTGAGTTATCTTAATATGTTTACTCCCACATATTCCACCTAATACTAATAGTATCTTAACTAACTCATCTTGAGGATAGTTATTAGTGATTAAGTCATACTTACGTGACTCAACTTCCTTACGTTTAATATTACGTGACTCACGTAACTTACTCTTATAATTACGTGAGTCAAGTATATCATTCACTTTATTTACTATCCATCCACATACTAAGCTACCTCTATTTGAGTACTTAGACAATAAGTTACTAACCTCAGATAGCTCATTTGAATCTAATTCCTCATAGCTCTTCACCTTACTTAGTATAGACTCAGATTTAGGTGATATAAGTGAGAGTAACTTATTGGTAATAACTCCAGGTAAGTTCCAGAATTTATATACATACTCTAGATTAACTGAGTTATTAGCTACATTATACGTCAACTTAGTTAGGTACTGATAGATACTTGACTCCACTGTATTAAGATTAGGAGCTAGTTTATCCCATACCTTCTTCATCAATACTAAGTTACTATATACATGAGAAGTCAGTAACTCGATATTATTTGAGTAAGTAGAAATGAGTTCATCCACTTCTGAGTCGAGTGGAAACTCACCAAATTTATCTAATTCATCGATATCCATGAGAATAAATGATTATTTAAGTAATGAATTTAAGTATTCTTCAGGGTCAGTCCCATCAGACTCAACTATATCAATATCATACATACCTCTCCAATTACGTCTTATAAACTCCAAGTTCTTATTAGATCTACCTGAGTCATCCATATAAATTAAGATATTAGTAGGATTAAATCTTTGAGATAGGTAATGTAACTGATTTTCAGTTATCTTACTACCTAAAACTGCACATGGAGTATAGTCAGGATATAAGAGTAAGCATGCAAATGCATCAAATACACCCTCACATAATATAAACTTCTTCTTACTAACTAAGTTAGGAATGTATAAAGGTTTATTATGTGTAGGTGGCATCATATACCTATGAGTAAATGATGTATGTATAAACCTAACTACATAGTATACTAAGTTCCCATCTAAGTAAAATGGGATAACTACCCCATTAGGAACTGACTTAATATTAACTGATTTACAGAAATCCTTAGTGAATATAGGATTACGTGACCTAAGATAATGTAATCCACTCTCATTAAGGTCACTAAATGAGTTAAACTCAGTTCCATCTAACTCAGGTACATTATAGTTAACTACCTTAGTCCCTAGATTAGGCTCACGTACACTTACCATATCACCTGGATCAGGACGTGGATTTAAGAAGGTCCTATGGCACCTAAAACAGTAACCAATATACCCATCAGTATATAACTTACGTCTACGTTTATCTGAGTAACCTGGAGTTAACTCAGGTGTACTACAGATAGGGCACTCTACGTACTGATTAACTCCAGGATGAGGTACATTCTCTAAGAGATTACATACTACTATATCAGTATCCTTCTTAGATTTGAATTCAGTGAATATCTCCCATTTCATATTTATGTCTAAGGTATTCTTCAGGGTCAGTCCCATCGGATTCAATTACTTTATAATTAGACTTAACAGTTCTATATAATGCTGACCTAAAAATCATATTAGATAGCTTAGTAGAGTCAAGTCTAACTAATATCTCACTAGGTTGAAAGTGAGTATTAATGTAATCAATCTGAGGTCTAGATGCATGAGTTCCAATTAATGCTATTGGAGTATAGTCAGTATATAACTTAAGACAAGCTATTGCATCAAATACACCTTCTACTATAATAAGCTTAGTTCTACTTACTACTTTAGGTATATATAAATTTAAACCTTTACCTATAGTAATGTACTTATTGACGATATCTCCATCAATACGTATACTTCTATCCAAGTCAGTAAATCTAGCTAACCAATTAGTTATTACTCCCTCTACCTTTACTGGAATTAAGATACTATTATTCATTGACCTAAATCCATATGAGTCAGCTACCTCCTTAGTAATAAATGGATTTCTCTTACTAAGATAAGAATAATCCTCAGATGTAAGGTCATCAAATAAGTCAGATAAGTATATGTTAGGTTTACTCGAGTCACTTATCTTAAGTGACTTATTTATGAAGTAATCTTTATCAAAGAATACCTTATTACATATACTACAATATGCAAAGTCCATATTATTAGTCAGTGACCTAACTCTATTACACATAGGACATATAATTTTACTTCTATATGTAGATAAACTCCCTAGGTCACATATGACTATATTCCATCCATCTTTAGTTATGAACTGACTATAGATATCCATATAATATTAGGTATTTATATTACTTAGGACCTAGATTATTAGTAGATTATCTACCTTAATTATCTGGATCCCCAACTTATCAAATAAGTTAACTAACTCAGTCATTTGAGCTAAGTTAACATTTGATACATGTACCTCCCATTCATCCTTATCTGGTTTACTTCTCTTAATCTCTATATCAGCTCCTTTCATGCCTAGGAAGAAACCTCCAGTAAGCTGACGTGAGTCAAATTCAGTCAACTTTATGAACTTGAAATTATTTAACTTAGTCGCTTCATGCAACTTAATATCTGAGTAAAATTTATTGGTAGTTAACTGTAACTGCATATTATTTAAGTTATTTATAGTTAATCTTCACTTACTTCCTTAGTCTGAAAGTAGGAATCAACTGCATCTAGTACACTAAAGTCAAGAAGGATACCATTCATCTCACAGTACTCTACGAATTTCTTTAATGTATCCTTATCTGTATATGGATACTCACTTAAAATCCTATTCATATTAATTAATCTATATAAGTTAATGATGGTAAATCAATTATATTGAATCCCTCACTTTCAAGTAACTCAATAACTGCCTCAAGTTGAGTTTTATTAACGAACTTAATGAAGATAACCCACTTACCTCCCTCAGTTATTGAGGATGACCTCTCTAGACTTAAGGTACTTCCATTACAGTCAATTAATAGTAACTTAATCAACTTCCTAGCGTCTGACTCCCTATCCTCAGTGAAGATAAACCTAACTAAATCAATACCTTTAGTTAGGCAATCACGAATAGTTGAGTATATAACATTACTCATGAACTTCTCTACCATACTATATAAATTTATGATTTCCAGTAACAGTATATACACTTATGTGGACATCTACTAGGTTTAACTCCTAATATCTGTTTCTTAGCTAAGCATAGACATGTAGGTCTCTGACGTTTAGCTGGGAAGTCATAGTCATCTGGATTCTTACCTAATGTCTCAATATCTAGATAAGATGCACATGAAATAGGTGATATCCAACTTTCATTACCTGACTTAGTTAGTCTAGATAATCTAGGCTCAGCACATGCCTCAAACTCGAAGTAATCCTTAAATTCACTTAATAGATATACTACACCTCTGAAATATTCTTTAGGTGCAGTAAATCCATTAAATGGTACTTCAAAGTCAGGACCTAGTGACTTGAATCTCTCACGTACATGATTATATACATCAATAATTGAGACTCTACATCTCATCTTACCTTCAGGTAATTCATCCTTATGTATCTCAACTAACTTACTCCAATTTACTAAGACATTACGAGTCATTAAGATAAGTTCAGGTACCCAAGGTATAATTGGATCTATACGTAAGACATACTGTGAGATAGGAAACTTAAAATTACCATTAATATCAAGTAACTCACGTGCCTGATGAAACTCATTTAGATATGAATGTACTCCAGGTTCAATCTTAGTAGATCCATATCCAGTTACTGTATGATGAAATATTATCTTATCCTTATTCTCAGATAACTTCTTCATCATATTAAAGTCAAGTTCCTTTGATATAATGATATTTACATCCAGTAATCTTGACTCCCAATCTGATACATATACTGGATCATATGTCTCAGTTGTACCTATAAATTTCATAAATCCACAGTTTTAGTTAGTTTAAGTTGACCTGAATAACCTCTTGACTTGAGCTCACCCAAAAGCTCTTCGTCACTCTTATCAACTTTATCAAGTCCACGATTAGATACCTCAGAAATTAACTCTACATTAGTTAAATTACTTAGACATTTAATTCCACGTCTACTTAATTCCTCAGTTAATTCAGAATCAGATAACTTCTTAATGTCAGGTTTACCATTAGGTTCCCATCCACGTTTATCTAACTCATCAATCAGATCTTCATCAGGTATCTTATTTAGGTCAATTGAGCAATCTAACTCATAACTATCCTTATCTGACTCAACATGTTTAACCTCTAACTTATCTAAGATATTGATACATAGAGAAATTAACTTGGAGTTAGATTCACTATCCTCTGGATTAGAGCTGATATTATTGAGTGAGGGAATTACTACATATTTACCTGACTTCTCTAATTCATCAATCAGGTCACAGTAGTGATCGGACTTCTTAACTTCCTCAACTTTACCTTCAGGTATTGGAGTTTTAGTATTAGGATTACTAACTTCCTCAACTTTATCTTCAGGTATCTCAGAAGTTTTAACCTTAGGTTTCTTCACTTTCTTGATAGAACCTGACTGAGTACAGAAGTTACAGAATCTTGACTTACCTTCTAATGCCTTAGGGTGATTAGATTCAGGGAACTCAGAAACTAACTTCCATTCATGACAGTTAGCACATTGTTTATAATGCCTACCTTTACAGTCAAGTCTTATCTTAGGTGACTCTCCAGCCTTTACTCTATGCATATTTACATCCCAAGATAACTCCTGCTTAGTATCTGTACTATATACCTTATTCTTCATATCTTCAATTGACTCTTTATTAATTGGATTACCATTGACGTAAATTACTTCTTCATTACGTCTCTTACATAATTTCTCTAACTTAGTGATTTCACATGACTTACAGGTATCAACTACACCTCCAGATAAACAAGGATCATCAGTCTTACTGAACTTATCCAATAGGAACCAACCTCTACATGAGCTGCATCTCTTATATTTCCTTCCTATTGCATCCACTCTTATTGTATTAGGACTTGAGTCACTGATGATATTTCCTAATTCATCAAAGTCAAGTATTGAACCTGTATCTTTAGCTATTATACTCATTTTAGTTTATATTTAGGCTTATTGTGATTACCTGTATACGTAGATCTAGTCCATGAATTCTCTGACTCTCCACCTAATTCAATTATGTATTGATCAAATCCAATCTCATTGAACTTAGAAGTCCACTCAGAGATGTATACGTTACTGTACTTAGATGGAGCTATTAAAGTAGCTCCAGTCTTACTTAGATTAAGTAGGAACTCTAGTAACTTATCGTTATCTAATTCACTAAGGAATTGATCTAGCGTATATCTTAGTGATTCTTCATCATATACTCTCATATACCTTAGTGGACTGAGAGTCATGAAGTTCATAGTTATGAACTGATTACTACTAACTGGACCTAAGGAAATTACATTAGGTGCCATATTAGAAGTAGGAACATCGTGATTGATAATTAATTTTATCATATTAGAGATATTAAATGATTATGAGTTTTCTTTACTTTCACCTTAAAGGTTTTAAGGTCTAATAAAGGCTCTATTTAAATAGAAATTACCTCTGACCTATTTTACTTCATAATACGAAATGGCAGCAACTGAAGTAATTAGTATCAGAGGTAACATTAACAAACTTAATTATAGTTATAATCTATGTAACTCTTATTAGGATCAAATTCACTTATATCTAAGTTATGTGACTTAAAATAATTCATTATTGGTAATCTCTCACTACATGGATTACTTGGAGTCTCATATACAAGTAATACTGGAGTCATTATAAAGTTAGTAATCTCACTAACTTTATTACATATAGTATCTATGTTCTCAGTAACCTTATCTATGTCTATATCATTTAGTCCATTAATATATTGAGTTATGAACTTACATTCTGAGTTAAGTCCTACTTTATGATATGGACATGGAAATAAGTCAGGTTCAGTAAAGGATGGAGATAGTATATCACACCTAAATCCATTTATTACACCTCTACTATCTATATAAGGTTTACCATTACGTCTATACCACTTAGGGTCCCACATAGCTGTACTTAGTGGAAGTAAATTAGGTGAGAAATGACGTATTTGAGCAAAGTAACTTAATAGGTATTTCATTTATCTTTTGGTGACTTACCTATATTTGAGGTAACCCTCATTGACCTAAACCAATATGGTATCAAGTCGTTAGCTCCATTACTCTCAAGGTATTTATCCCAGTTAGGTTTATTACCTCCATCAGTTATAGGAGCTAAAATATCCTCATCATTTAACTTAGTCAATAGGAAGTCCTGTATATAAATTGGTACATTATCTTTACATACTGATCCTATTACTATAGTACTATCATTAACCTTAATGATATTGATTACATAGAGATCTATCTCACCCTTATTAGTATTAGCCTTACTGTAGTCACCTACAGATAAATCACTCAGGTGACTAGTGAATTTTACTAATGAATATTTATTAACTTTCAATGGACTTAGCCATAGATCCATATATGGATGAGTATTGAGGTAATTGATACAGTAATATCTTTTACCTACACATACTATTGTACCTTTATCAGTAGTTACTTTATAAATTTTACTTAACATAATAAATGACTATTTAATTTTATTGAATAAATACTTGAATACAGGTTGATAAAGGTCACCTCCATTACCTGCAAAATCTCCACCTACCTCAACTGCATTCTCAGTAAGCTCTACTAACCTATCTGAGTTAGGTCCAGTGAAATTATAAATGAAGTCATGCTCATCATCAATATGATATAATACTGATGCATCAGATGCATAGTGACTCATAGCTAACTTGAACTCAACTCGAGAGTCAGGTGAATTAACATACCTATCTAGCTCAGCATCAAAATTATCTGCATCCTCAGCTGAACTAAAATATAAGTCAGGTATTAAGTCCGATGTGTAGTAGACTATAGTAACCTTCTTAGACATCTAAATTAATTATTATATATTTATGACTAAAATTTAACTTATGTAATTCACAATATTTATTATAACACTCACGTATTGTCCCTATTAAGATAACTGACTTCTTAGGTATTATAAAGTCACTCTTCATTGAGATACATGACCTCCAATTTAGTCCTTCATGTATATAATCAACCTTAGATTTAGATTTTACCTTAATTAACTTATAGTCAATTAGTGAATAACCAGATAAATTCCATTCATTATCTGTATCAAAATAATTCTCACCAACCTCAGTAAATCTACTAAATCCAAATAAGTTACCTATATCACTAGATGACCTTAATACTCCATCTCTATCATGAAATACTGAGATATTATAGGAACCTGAGAAAGGTGGACGTGAATAAATAGCTAAATTATCTTCCCTAACTATCTTAAGTATCAGACATGAATTAGGTAGTATATTCTCACTATCTATACGTCCAATATATTTAGGGAATGATGCCATTTCTACCTACAGTCTTTATGTCTATCTTATACTCCTTAGATATTTTATTTATGAATTCAATTGACTTATCCATCTGATTCTTAAGCTCACCCATTAATTCATAATTCTCTGAGCCTGAATCTACTAAGTCTTGATATATTGATCTTATATTATTGAGATTATTTATAGCTGCCAGATACCTTCAGCATATTTACATCATCTCCAATACACTTAATTGTATCTGACTGGAGGTTAGCTAACTTCTCTAAATCAGTGACTTTAGATTTCAATGAGATTACCTCATTATTTAACTTCCTATCCTTAATAGAAGTAAGTATGCATAATGTAACTATACTTATGAGGTATAATAATGATAATATTAAAGTATACATATTACTGAGTTACTTTTAGTTAATCTATATTTGACTCTACTACCTTTATCTTATATACCTTAACATCTTTATTAAAGTATATAAGTGTATGTATCATTGAGTTTATATATACCTCACATAAATGACCTAGGTTACTCCCAAATGCATCTACGTAATTGGTCATATATACTCTATAAATCTGAGGTATCTTACCTGATCTTAAGTATTTTACCTTATAGTCATGCCTAGTTATAAAGTAATCTCCACTAGATAGGTCACCAACTCTAACTAAATCAAAATTACCAGGAATTACATCTAATCTTCTCATCTGAAAGTATAATAATTAGTTTTAATTCTTAGGTACTTAATCCATGAATAATGCATCCTATTCTTCAGATAATCTTGGTTACCTTCATTGAAGTAAGCCTCACGTTCAAATGATATGTTACGATAAGCTTTATCACGGTCACCTTCATATTGGAATAACCTAAATATATATTCTAATACATACCATAATAGGAAGAATACATATAGCATCTCTACCTCCTGATATGCATGTATTGACTCGTGATTAAGATCCCTATCTAAAAATCTACCATATGCACCCCTACGTATGAATATAAATGGGAATAGAGTAATTGCCTTATATCCAACTGGAGGGATTACATTATTTAATACCTTTATTAATTTCATCGTTATCTCTTATATATTCAAGTACACTAGCTATACTCTCATCAATATTTAATCTACCTAACATGAACTCACATTGGAGAAATTTATATTTAGATGTACCATAATCTCTACATAACTTAGGTCTAATATCGTATATATTACATTTATTAGACTTAGTTAGAAATGGACATTTATTTAACTCAAGATTAGTATTAGTAATAGGATATACTAACTTATCTTCATAAGAACTATATATCATATTACTACCATTGAGTCCAGCTGAACTGACCCTAAGTATAGGATTAACTATCTTCTTCCTATATATCCTTAGATAATTAGAAGGTATAGGTACATTAATACAGCATTTAGCATGACATTTACTGATATCACACTTAAATAACTTACTCATAGTGATTAAAATAAATAAAATGAATTATATGATTAAATGTAGATCTACTTTATATAGAAGAGACCTACTTAGGAACTACTAATTATTAACTCAAAGTGACCTTAAAGAATTTCATCTTAAATCCTTCAGGTAAAGTAGTGGTCCCTATAGGGCTTGAACCTATGGCCTTCTGATTATGAGTCAGCTGCTCTAACCTACTGAGCTAAGAGACCAAATATAGTTCTATTATAAATAAGAACTATAAAGAACAAAGTTTTGGGTATCTCGGAGTTATCTTTTCTCCAAAGGACTTATAGTTTCAAGTATCCTAACTCTACCTACTTACGATTAGGCATATCAGCATACTGATATGATTTACGTTGAGCCAGATGTGCACCTCATGCTCTTATAATAGTAGCTCCAATGGGACTTGAACCCATACAACCATTACTGGTTATCAGATTTTCCTGCCACACTTACTTTTACATAAGCCAACTTATTAAATAAGTTGTTGTGGTCTGGACTATTTTATTACCATATCAGCTAACTTCGAAGTAAGGAATTAGGCTTTACCTTTAATTTCAATACAAACAGCGCCTTCTCTTTTACATAACGTATTACCATTACAACCTTATTACTAAGGATGAAGTCTAAACCATTCCTTTTAACTGACTTAGGTATCTCCTCTATAGTCTCTACACATTTATGAGGATAAAAGACTGTTACTTCTGTTTAACTAACACTCAATGCTGTTAGTCCTCAATTTAGCTCGTCATCACCAAAACCTATGTCACCATAGATGAGGCTTCTAACGCAAGTTAAAGACTGTGCTATAAGAGGTATAAGCCATTCCTTATCACAGTTACCATTATTTGACTTTAACTTGTTTAATTAGGGAGATTCTACTTCTGTTATTTCTAACAGAGCACTCAAATTTTTTAAGTCTGACTTGTCTACCA
>Ga0256871_1000032_pt1 | contig 41026 bp, 41 predicted proteins | sample RumenRJG_07RNA_FD_185439 | JGI IMG/M metagenome (GOLD analysis project Ga0256871, IMG submission 185439) | Metatranscriptome of bovine rumen microbial communities from Lethbridge, Alberta, Canada - Rumen RJG_07 (Metagenome Metatranscriptome) | ecosystem: Host-associated > Mammals > Digestive...
CAGATAGATTTTGAGGTAAAATTATTTGATACTACAGCTAAAGCTGCAGATGGAAGTAACATACCACGTAGGTCATGTGAAGCTTATATAAATTCACCTGATTATCAAATAATAATTAGAGATAAGGTAGCTTTAGGTGGAGTTACACATAAGGATAGGAAATTAACACCTGAATTGAAAGGGGTAATAGGTATCGATGATAGGGTTTTATTAAATAATAATGCAACTCATTATATAACTGGACTTTATTTCAAACCTGGTGATAATTATCTTTATGCGTCAGCTCAGACATTCGATCCATCATTATTTGCAGGTGATAGAGCAGTTAATATCCAGAACTTGATTGGAATGATTCAATCTGGAGTCAGAATGCCAGTATCAGTTGTCATACAAGCATTATGGTCCCGAGCAGGTGTTGCAGAGAGAATCATTAGAATTAAAGGATTTGACTTTACTCAGAACCCATCATTTAAAGGAGCTGGAGATATACAATTATTCTCTGAGACAGTTAATGACGACTCATTAAAGTTATCAGATGATGATCAGAAACAGTTTAGTGATTCGATTGAATCGGGTGATCTGACATTACAAACTAGGATATATTCATCAACTGGAGATGTGATCATATTAGATGATGAGTCTAATGCTCAACGCAGTTTCTCTGATACGATATCTGAGATAAACTCATTATTTGATAATAAGGATACCATTACTTATTCAGATATAGTAGGAAAGTTCGGTCAGGAAAGTAAAGAAGCATCAATATTTAGACCTTTACAAGGAAGGCAGTTAACTAAATATGATATTAATTCACTTAGATCTGACAATTCTGAACGTCAACCTGATCCAAATAATAAGTGGTGGATGAATAAGATTCAGGCAGCAGTTGATGATGGAGATAGAGAAAATCTGCAATCACTGACTAGACAGAATCGAGCTAAATTACCAAATATAATTAGATCAGTTCCTGAAGAAGATCCGAATAGAGATCAAATGACTGATCATAGGTATGAAGAGTATTTTAGAACTACCCCTAAAGAAGATCGACAGTTTACGTTAATTCCATCTATAACTGCTAGGATACTTACTGAAGATCAGCCTAGATATATAAAATTCGAAAGAGTAATCAAAGCTTATCAATTATATCAAGTACAGAATAAACTTAATGATCAAAAGTTATTGGAGCTTGAATCATTATTTATTCAAGACATGAATTATCTTATCAAAGCAGTTTTACCTGAGATTGTTAAAGGTAGAGATTTTAATTCATTATATGGATTAAATAGATTTGATAAGATTATCGGAACTGCTGGATTTAACTTATCTAGAACATATAGAAAGTTAATCTTAGCTGAAAGGGTAATGAAATTCATACCTAAAGGAGTATACAATGATTGGAAAAGAGATATAACTAAGTTTTATGATACACTTTTCCACTATGTATTCAATGATGAGTTTAAACAAAATGTTGATTTAATAGAAATACAATGATAGGTGAAATAATATATGATCCTAATCAACGACAGTTTTCTCTAAGTCCAGTTAAAGCTTATATGGCATATAGAGGAATTAGAAGAACTGTTCGCGACGTGGGCAATGAGGTTGGTAGGTTTAGGGAGAATATCCAACCTAAACCTAGAAGAGATCAGAGACCTACCTTCTGGGGTCAATTTAATGGTAAGAATAGAGCCTTAAGAGAGCAACGTCAAATGGAACATGAAGAGCGTATGGCTAAATTAGCAAATCAGCCTGCAATGGCTCAAGCTAAAGCTCAAGCTAAGCAGTCTCATGACTCCAATAAGTATGCGTATAAGACTGCTAAGATTCAAGGTAAGTATGGATGGAAGACTGAAAGAGATAGAGGTCAACAGCAGGGTAGACATGAAGGTGGAGCTAGATCTAGAAATGAAATGTTAGCTAGGCGTGAAGAAGCTAGATATAACTATAAGACTGAAAAACGTAAATCAGATAACGATGTAAATAAACAGATGTTAAGTCAACTGCCCGATGGTAAGTCAGGTAATTCACTTGATTAATAATAAAATATAATATTCAATATGATAGCAATAGTATTTGATGAAACTCAAAGATCATTCTCTGCAGTTCAAATTGAGGATCAAAGAGAGTATGGAGCCGTAGGAGATTTTATGAAAAATAATCCTAACGCTACAAGAGGAATTATAACTGGAAGTTCAGCAGTTTTAGGTTCAGGAGTTAGAGCAGTTTTAGCTCGCAGAAAAGCTAAGAAAAAATTAGCTGAACAAGGAATAGATCCATCTGATCCAGATTATAAGAGAAAGTTAAGAAAAGCTACAGCTAAAGGTATTGCTATTGGAGCTGGAGCTGGAGCATTAGCAGGTGAGGCTGGACAATTAGCCCATAAAACTGCTAAACTTTATAAAGGAGTTCAAGATCAATATAAACTTAATCAACATTTAGCTGGAAAAGAAGGATACGTACTACTAGATAAAACTAGAAAAGATAAATGGAATGATCTTAAAACAGCCGCTAAGTCAGCTAGAATTGGAATGTATCATCACTAAATATCATAATTTAAATTAATATTAATATTTAATTAACTAGATGTAGCCTTTAGGAGAGTTTGGAAGGTCATCTGAGATATAAATTAAAAATATACAAAATTATGATAGCAATAGTATTTGATGAAACTCAAAGATTATTCTCTACAGTAACATCTAATGCAGATATACTAAATCAGTTGAAAGCAGCAAATGATATCGAGAAGTACCGTAAAAGAGGATTAGTTATTGGAGGACTTACTACTGGATTATCTACCTTAGGTGGATCATATCTTGGAAATAGACGTGCGAAAAAATGGTTAAAAAAATTTGGAATTGATCCTAAATCAAAAGAAGGTAAAAGATTTATTAGACACCAGACTGCTAAAGGTGGAATTATTGGACTTAGTGCTGGAATTCCACTAGGATTGGGAACTGCAACTGCGACTGTAGGTAAAAAATTAGCTAAATCTATAAATAAAGCTCAAGGATTAGAGTAAATAATTATGATTAATCAACTCATATATAATAAAATTAACAGTTTTGATTTGTAGATCAAGTAGCTGTATCAAGATATATCAGTCATTGGGAAGCTATTAGAAAAGCTAAAATAAAAGGTTTAATGGAGATAAACTTAGGGTATTCTTAATTCCACAATAAGATAATGAAGCTTAAGATTATCAAGATAAACTAGAAAGTAAGACTAGAAGATAAATAGCGATATATAAATTAATAATATTAATAATTTATAATATTGATTTATTATAAATTATACTAAAAATAACATAGTATGAGTAATATCATAAATTATACTATAGCATATTCAAAAAATAAAAGATCCAATAAAAATAAAGATTCAGAAGATAGTAAAAAGAAAAGAAAATATAAACGTAAAGCTATACTTTCATCAATTATTGGAATTGGATCTGCATTAGCATTAAATAAAACTAGAAAAGATGAAAATTTTACTGGTATTAAACGTTTATATCACGGAACTGATGCTGATGCAGTTGAGAGTATTAAACAAAATGGAATTTTAGGCAAATATGGCAGTAAACCTGACTCATATACTAAACAGGTATTAAAGGATATTCCTAGTAATAAACTTGATGGATTGGTATATTTAGGTAAATCAAAAAGGGTATCAAAAAGTGTAATGGCTGGTAGAAAGACCCGTTTACATAAGAAACAAAAATTACTTGACATACGAATACCATTAAAAGATTACAATGAACTAATTCATGTACCTAATCCTGAATTAAGAGGTGCTAAAAATTCAGATGAATATGCACGTAAGATGATAAAGTCTAATCCGTTAGTTCCAAATAACGGATTAGTTATATATCAGCTTAAGAATACATATGACCTATTAAGTGATAAAGGAACTGACGTTATCAAGGGTGATATTAAATCTAAATATATTAAAGGTGGGAAAGGTTATAAACCAGTTAATTTAACAGCATTTAAATATAATATGAAAAATAATCCTAAATTTGCTAGGTCAGCTAGTAAGGTTGGATTAGCTACAGTTGGAACTATAGCAGGTTTAGGTTTAGGGGAATACTATGGGTATAAATATTATAAACATAGGAAATTAAGAAATAAGAAACTTAAAAAATTATATAATTAATATACAAAATTATGATAGCAATAGTATTTGATGAAACTCAGAAGTTATTCTCTGCAGTCAAGAATGGATCATCGAACAAGAAATCATTTGGACAAAGAGTAAAAGGGGCAGCTGGTTCAGTTAAGACCCATGTAGGTAATAATAGTAGAATTTATATCGATGCGGCAGCTGCTGGACTTGGGGCAGGTGGTGGAGCTCTATTAGCACGTAAGAAAGCTAAGAAAGCAGCTGAAGCTAAAGGTTTAAAACCTGGTACTCCAGAGTATAAAGCTTTTATTAGAAAGTATATGGCAGTTGGAGCTGCAGCTGGATTTGGAGCAGGTGCTGCTACATCTGAACTAGCTCGTATGGGTACCCAAGTTGTACGTCCTATGATTGGTAAAGATAAGAAATTTAAGGATGCCTGGAAGAATAGAGGTCATATCAATCTTAAGGGTAAAAAGTGGATTTAAATTAATATATAAATTTAATATGCTAATTAAATTTAGCATATTAATCTAATTAAATCAATATGATATGAATTACGTTAACTCAGCATTAATTGGAGCTACATTAGGAAGTGTAATTAATGGTAAGTTGCAGAATAACAAAGCTAAAAAAATTAGCTAAATTAAAAGGTTTAAATAAGCATGACTCTAAAAGATTCATACGTAATAAAACTTTAAAGGGATTAGCAATAGGATCTGCATTGGGAACTGCAGCTGGACTTTCAACTAATTATACAGCTAAAATTGCTAAATCAAAATATAATAATCTAGTAGGTAAAGATAAATATTTAAATAATAAAAATAAAGAATTTACTCCACCTAAAGTACATGCTGGAGATGTTGTCACAGTATCTAGATTCGGAGGTAAATATAAACATTATGCTATTGCAGTTGACAATAAAGGTAATGTAATAGAGTATAATACTAAACCTGGAGATCCAGATCCAAGAAATGCATTAATAAGACGTTCTACGTTAAAAGAAATGAGTCATGGAGATTCATCTGTACTTGGAATAGATAAGTCAGTTAAATCAAAATATTCTCCAGAGGAAACTGTGAAAAGAGCTGAAGCTCAACTTGGCAGTAAAAATGGAAAATATAATATGATTAATAATAACTGTGAACACTTCGTAAATCAAGTTATAGGAAATGGTCATAAAAGTAAACAGGTAGATGATGTTAAATTAAAAGTAGCAAATAAACTTGGAAATTTATTAAAATTAGGCACTTACAGTGAGTCAAGTGATCTGACCATGAAATTGGCTAAACATAACATAATTAAGAATGGATATCAGATCAGACATGCTCTACCTAAAGAATTAGGAGGATTATCTCATTTTAATAAGCACCAAACTCAGTATTTAACTGCCGGAGGTGCAATTACAGGATCAGGAATCTCGATGGCGATAGCACTTAAAAAAGCTAAAAGAGATGCGATAAAATCTGGATTGAAACCTAAAACTAAAGAATATAAAAATTTTATCAAATCTAGGTTAGTAAAGTCCGGATTGAAAGGTGCTGCAATTGGAGCTGGAGCAGGTGCATTATCCTCAGTTGGATTGGATATTGGTAGAGGTAAAGTTATAGGAGATAAACTAAAATATCAACATGGAGTTGATCTTGGAAAAGATTATTACCATCTAGGAAAGGGTACTAGAGGAATTCGATCTGAGAAAACAGTTAATAATTGGATTGATAATTGGAAAAAAGTCGGAGGTTATGGTAAAGCCATAATAGATATGATATGATAAATATTCTACGTTATAATAATCAGACTCGTCAGTTTGGCGTCGTAAGTGCACTTAATAGTCCTACTATGACTGCCATTAATAATGTCATGGGAATAGCATCTAATGCATCTAATATGATAGGTCAAGCTGCAGCTTTTAGAGATGATAAATATACTGTTATAGGAAAAGGTGCAAATGGTAAAGTGGTATCCAGAACTCTAAGAGCCATGTCAGCCATGGAAGCTATTAAAAAAGCTAAAATAAAAGGAATGAATGGATCTAAATTTAGAGCATTCTTAATTCCACAACAAGATAATGAAGCTCAGGATTATCAAGATAAACTAGAAAATGAGGTTAGAAAATGAATTATTTTTTTACGTCACCCACTATTAACTGCTGGACTTCATATACTAGGTAGTACAGCTTTATTAGGGCAGTTACAAGATTAAGCTATAAAAATATAAAAAAAAGGGATTAAGTAATAAAGCTGCACTTAGAAAAGCACATAGAAATGGTATAATAACTGGTGCAGTTTCTAGTGCAATTCCATTTACTATTGGTAATACTGTAATACCACCATCAAGTTACACTAGAGCATCTAAATGGAGTGCCCCACTTAGAACATTAACTGGAGGATTATATGGAAGTAGACTAGGACTGACGATGGGTAAAGTTGGAACTGATATTGCATTAAATAAATATAAATAATATTATAGAATTTATTATATATTTAATTGGAGTTATCATCGGTAGAGCAATAGCTAATAAAATATTATATAAATCATTAATATACTTGACCTATACTATTAATTTAATATAGGTTATACTAAATAGAATTTATATGATTAATTCAATAATATATAATCAAGATCAACGACAGTTCGGCATGATTCAGAATATGAAGAATGCTGGAGTTGGTACTTGGATAAAAGATAATACAGTAGGTAGAATACCATTTACTAATGCATGGGTAGATAAAAAGCAGCGTAGGGTATTCCAAAGTTCAGCTATTGGGCAAGTGGCTGGAATGTTTGGAATTAATAAGATGTCGCAGTTAAATTCTGCAATTGGAAGTGGAGCTAAGATGTTAGGAAGTGCCATGCAGAATAGCAAATCAGGATTTCTTCAATCATTAGGTAAATCTTTAAGTGGAGGTAAGTTAAATTCTGATGGATCTAAATCAGTATCTCATCCGAATGGTACTGAAACTAAAATAAATGCTACTCAAAATAATGGAAGTGGAAATAGACAACCATTAACTGCTAATCAATTAATATATAAAGCAAATAATAAAGCTCATAATTCACTTAATGATACCTTAGCTAAAACTGCAAATAATACTAGTAAAACCATAGCTAGCCTACTGAAGGATAATGCAGATAATAAAAATGGTGACTTGATTAGAGGATTAAGAGATTTAAGAGAAGCCTCGCAAAATCATGCTGGAACTTTAGGAGGTAACCTTAGTAAGTATGAAACCTACTGGCAAAATATGGTACAAAATGGTAAAATGACCCAAGCTGAGTATGAAGCTAAAGTAGCACAGAAAAAAATGTCCGATTCAAACCTGACATTAGCACAGTTAATTAAGACTTTCAGTGAACCATATTGGAATTATCATGCAAAATATGGACCATATTCAGGAAAAGTTATAGCTAGAGGTAAACGTAACCCTAAGACTGCATATAGATTAGGATTATATTTGAATCCTGAATATACTAGATCTAATACTGCTATAGGACCTAATGGTGAATTGCCAGGTGATGATATTCCATTAGATGAATTAAGGTATAGAAGTAATGCATTATCTAATAGAATTAATAGAATGCATGAAAATGCACTGAAAAATCCGAAATCATATTTGAAAGGTGCAGGAGTAGGTGCAGCTGCTGGAGGTAGCATTAGTGGAATAGCATCAGCACTACTATCTGATAGAATTAAATATCAAATTCAAATGAGGCATCCAGATTGGGATGAACGTAGAATAAATAAAACTTTAAATAGAATTAAATTTGGTATCACCTCTAGTGGAACAGTTCTTGGAGCTGGAGCTGGAGCTTTAACTACTAGAAGAATTATAAATTCTAATTATAATAAAGCTAGAGATAGACTAGTGAAGTCTCGTGGACCTTGGATGATAAATTAATTAATAATAATATATGGGTACGAAAAAAACTGGACATTTAACTTATAATGATCTAAGTAACTATCGATGGGACCGTACAGGTGTTGGTGATTCATTAAATAAGAAACTTCTTAATTTAGAAACTAGATACAATATATCATTAAATCAAATAGAATCTAATAAGAAATTACTTGAATCTAATCCTAATGATGAAAAGATATCCAAAAGAATTCAAGATTTAATAGAAGAATCAAAAAAATTAAAACTTGAACGTGACTCTGCACTTAAAGAATATCGTGAATATAATAATATTAAAAGAAATAGAGTCAATAGATATAATGACTTACTCAAGAAAGTACGAGATAAAGGCTATGGATATAAAGATAAAGGTAGAAATATCGGAGGTATAGCAGGAGCTGGAATTGGAATTGCAACTGGAACTGCTGTCGGACTTAAGTTAGCTAAACGTAAAGCTAAAAAATTAGGATTAAAACCTGGAACTAAGGAATATAAAAAATTTATAAGGAAGAGAATGGCGGTAGGAGGAGTCACAGGTGGTACTTTAGGATCTATTGCTGGTATTCAAATTGGTAAGTCTGTAGGTAATTATTTAGGTAATAAGTATGCACATGGTTATGGATGGAAAAATCAAGAGAAATACTTAAAAAATAAGAATAATAACAATACTATATGATAAATATTAATAATCTATGATATTAGTTTATTATAGATTATACTAAAAATTAAAATTATATGATATTTAAATTACAATATAGTAGTAATACCAGAATGTTCTCTATTCAATCTGGAGGATATGCTGGAGATAAACGTATCCCAATGCATGGAGGTAAAACTAAATGGGGATTAATAGGAGCTGGAATTGGATCGGTAATTGGTGTACTAAACATTCTAACTGATAAAACTCATGGTAAGAAATCTATTCCAATATTCTTAGGTGGAATTGGAGCTAGTACTGCAATTGGAGCTTTATTAAAATGGATATTAAATGGTCTAGATCAATCGGTATTTAATTCTAAATTAACTGCTGGATCCGCTTATAAATTAATAGATACATTAGATGCTTATATATTAGGTACAGAAAGTGATACTACAGTTAAGACTACTAATACAGATGATAATGGAAATAGTACTGAAGTATCAACAACTAGTCATAGTAGAAAGAAACATAAACTTGAAGGATTAGTATATGATATAGATGGTAATCCAGATAAATATATGATTAATATATTGTATGATGGGACTACTATGATACTCACATTAAATAATCCATCTAAGTCACTATTATCTTATTTAAATGACGATTTAGATTCCTATTGTCATAATTATAAATATATGGACTATAGATCTAAATTGATAGGTAAAAATAAGTATATAGTAGAAATAAAAACTGCTAGAGATACTGCAATCGGAATACCATATAACTTATATACATATGGTTATAAATTTAATATAATAACAGGTCGATGATTGAATCAATTAGATATTTTAGCTTAGCTAAAAGAATAGAAAATATAACTAAAGGAGTTATATTTGGATGCTCACAGTTTAGATTTGATTATCCATACAGATCAAAATTATCTAAACAACTTAAACCAATTGTAGCAGTTACATGTTATAAATGGAGACCGTATACATCTATTTACAAAATGGGACCTGAGGATAGAAAACGTCAAGAATTTTTAATGAATAAACTAAAAATTCAATGTAAAGAAGTTCCTGTAGTTAGAGCTCGTAGATTTGATAATGCATGTTATATCCCTGGATTGAATGAGATAAAAGATCAATATACGGACTCCGAATGGAAAGAATTATGTCAAGAATTATGTAGGGAGTGGGGAATGGAGCTAACTGAGTTTATGAATGCAGTTGGACCTCATATGGTAATATTAGGTGACACATTTGCTAATGCTCCAACTCTTGCACATGAATTTGGACATTATTTGAATACCATTGGTAAGGGTGAATCTGGAGGTCAGAGAGCTCATGAAAAATACGGATCTGCTGGAGATAATGCTACAATAGCAGGATTAGTTTCAGCTATGGGTTCTACTGCTGGATATGGAGCTGCAATATCGACATTGAAAAGTATCCCTCAGGCTAAATCAGGTAATGCAACTCTATCTGCAATTGGATTTGCAATTAGCTCAGGATCGCAAATTACAAAAATATTTGTATCAAGACCTATCATCAAAGCTGAAACTTATGCTAGTACTACTGGATTAAAAAATCTTAAATTAGCTGGAGCTACCGATTCAGAAATGGATATCTTTAGAAAAGATTTGATAGGAGCATTGAGTACTTATAAAGATTATTATCAAAATGCACCTATTATTAATGCTGGACTAAAAGCTATTGGAGCTGCCACTATGGGAACTTTAGCTAATCATTATAATAATAAATATAAAGATACAATAATTATACGATAAATACATATATATATATATATATATGAATGGAATAGTATTTGATAAAAAAATCAACTGACCCGAATGGAGCTAAACATATTTGGGTAGGACCTAAATGGAAAGTCAATAATGAATAAATATAATGTATATGATCATGCACGGGATGCATATGAAGGAATATCTGATAGGGCATATTATGCTGGATTAATTTATAGTGGAGCAAGTGCAACTGTAGCTGGTAAATTATATCAAAAATATTTAAAAAGAAAACATCCAGATTGGTCAGATAAAAAAATACAGAGAAGAGCATTAGCAGTAACCTTGGGTACTTTTGGTATGGGTACGACAATATCAGCAGTTACAGGTCATAAATTAGGTAATAAACGTGCAAAAGAGATAATAGGTGACCCTAATTTTAAAGGATATGGTCCTAATCCATTTAAAGTACGTATGAAATATAATAAATAATAAAATCTATAATATAAAGTAACATCTAATCTATAATATTAATTTATTATAGATTATACTAAAATAAGAAATTAATATGATTAAACCATTATTATATAGTCAACGTCAGTTCTCTAATATTAGATCTACTATAAATAAAATAGTATCTAATTTAGTTAGTACTGCAATGTGGAAATCACATGCAACAGATCCTAATGATAAAAAATGGGGAGTTAAAGATGTAGTATCGATTGGAACACCTGCTATTGAATTGGCACTTGAATCTGTTGAAGATGCGGTAGAGAAAGAATTATCCAGTAGGCAAAAATATGCTATTATAACTGGTAGGAATAAAACTTTAAATAGCCTATATGATAAATTTAAAGATAATTCTGAAATAGGAATTGTGGATGAAAAAGTCCAAGCTAAGTACTATCAACAGTTGATGGATTTAACTTATCAAACTATTAAATTTACAAAAATAAATGCTAAAAAGAATGTTGACTATAATGCACTAGAGTCACATATAATTCCATATATTACATTATTAGGTACTATAGGATTAAAAGGTGTATTCTTTTTGCCTGGAATGTCAGTAGGACCTGATCGTAGAGATTTCGAGATTGTATTTGATCCTACTAGACTTGATGGTAGGGGATTGGAAAAAGATCCATATAGAAATGTAATATATAAGTACAAATGGCCAGTACATGGATTTGAAGTTCCGTATGGTAAATGCAGATTTGATGTGGATCAGTTTATTAGGTCTGTCAATAAATTCTTATCACTAAATCCAAAATATTTATGCATAAGAGTCTAATTCAATATACTGCGATATTTACATTCAATAGAGAAAAGATCTTAAATTCAAAATTAGCTAAGGCATCAAGTAACAAATTATTAGGTCCGGTAGTACGTATGGGTAGAGATATCGCTAGAGATGGACGTAGAGCGAATATTAAGTTCAAACGAAATGACTATAAAGGTTCAGCCAAAATTATAGGTAGATCTATGGCAGTTAATGCCATTCCTGCCGCAGTTGCTATTGGAGGTCAAGCTTTACCTTTAGTACCAACTACCCCAGTAGCAGTTGGAATAAGATATGGATTGAATAAAGTAATACCAAATGTATAAATAATAACTAATATACTTAATCTATAATATTAGTTTATTATAGATTAGCTAAACTAATATGAATTAATTATGAAAATTTGTTCAGATATAAGTGAATTACGAAGAGTATTAGCTTCAGCACATAAATATACAGAAGATCAGACTACTCCTGGGATATATTATGTTAGACTTCATAATGGAGATCCAGTTGAAGTATACTGTAGTGACGTTACAGCTATTAATATAGGTTTAACTTCGAAGTCATCTACTGATCAAGATGTTACTAGTGGTCAAAAAGGTGATACTGGAGCTCAAGGTGTCCAAGGGTTGCAAGGTACTATTGGATCTCAAGGAATAACTGGAGATAAAGGTGATACTGGAGTTCAGGGATTACAAGGATCTCAAGGAACTGAAGGAGCATTAGGGTCCCAGGGAACTCAAGGTGCTATCGGACCCCAAGGAGCTCAAGGAATTGAAGGAACATTAGGGTCTCAAGGAACTCAAGGTACTATTGGACCTCAAGGAGTCCAAGGAGAATCAGGAACTGCTGGACTACAAGGTGCAATCGGAGAGACTGGTAGTCAAGGCATCCAAGGATTACAAGGACTAGCAGGTGAAAGTTATGATTCGAAAGAATTTGAAAGTCTTAAATCTCAAGTAGAAGCTCTAAGTTCTAGAGTTCAAGCATTAGAAGATAAAGCTTAGTTAATTAACTCATTATGATACTAGAAGAATTGAAACCAATCACACAGTTGACAGTAGATATAATACAGTCAATTAAAATTCATACTACATATAGTAGTTTTAGAACTGAAATGGCTACTAAAGTAGTAAAGAAAGTTGATGCTACAGATTCAGTTCCAACTCTATATTATGTCCAAGTTGGAACTGGAGATCGACTAGTATGGGAAGTTCATGCTATGGCAGTTGACTTAACTAGATTCTTATTAGTTCATAATATTCCATCGGAGGACTAAATATGGCTAAATTAAAATATAAACCATTGAAGAAGTTAACTGTTGATATCGTTGATAAATTGGTAATTCATCATACAATTAGTTCACTTCGTAGAGCTGCTGACTCTAAAGAAATGATACGTCAGGATGGGGATTATAATATTCCAACTATATTTCATATAAATGAAGGATCAAGTTGGAGTTTACATGCTATGATTGATGACTTATGTAGATTTTTACTAATAGGTCAAGTATATACTCCTGAACCTGAGGAACCTGAGAAACCAGTAAATTCAGATCCTAAAATTCATTCGAAAATTAAGTGGGATAGAGTAACTGGTGGTAATAGAATTAATGATGTAGTGGATGGAGGAATATTAGCTATAACTGGAGAAATCGATCATAATGATGAAGGTAAATATCTGATTGGAATTGAGATAATACCCGATAGTAAGATGATTGAATATTATCCAGATGCTACTATTCAAATATACCAACAGTCAAAAGAATTAGTTAAGGATAATCTACAAGATTCAATTTTACATCCAATATTAGAGATTCGAAAGGATGAAGATAATGAAGTCGGAGAGATTCCAATTACGATAGAATGGTCTAAAGACTTTATTGAACATTTTTCAGTTGGATTCCCTCAAGGTGGACTTATATTTAATTAAATATTTAACTGATCAAGTTAAATCTTGACAGTTTACCTAATATATGAGTATATGATAGAAAGAGTTATAGTTGGAGATAATTGCAATTGCAATAAAACTAATGATCTTGAATTTACTTTGGGCAGCACATTTAAGATTGTATATACATTCAGTAATAAGAATTTTAATCCGCCACTGATGATTCCACTTAATTCATTTGACATGACTATCAATTATTATATAAAAGGGTATCCTAATGATAGATTCATAGTTAAGAAAAGTGGAAGTATAACTCAAAATTGTATATTACTTCCAGAGAAAAGTTCTATTAAAGTTATATTCGATAATTATAAATTTAATACTGGATATTTATATGCTGATTTTGATTTCATGTATTACGATCCAGAATTAGAAGATCGAATGGCTGATACAAAAGTAACACGATATACTGGAATTAAATTAGTTAGTCAGTAAGCTATGATTAATACGAATATTAAAATAAATGATCCAATATTCAATCCTAGTTCTACTACAATTGATGTTGGAGTGGAGTTACCAGTGATATTAGCAGGTGGAATGGGACCTGGTACTATACCTCCACCTCCTATTCCTGGACTTCAGGGACTTCAAGGACTGCAAGGTGCCATTGGAACTCAAGGTCCTATGGGACTTCACGGTCATATGGGTCCAGTGGGAGTCACAGGTGCCCAAGGAGCTGTTGGAGCAGGTTTTGAAGTAAAAGGATCTGTCTCATTTCCTCAGGATTTACGTCAAGCTCCATTAGGAACCATATACGCAGTTGGAGGTGAATATGCATATCTTCAAGTCGGATACGAAAAAGGAGATGAAGGTACTTGGAATAAATCTTGGAAAAATATAGGTAGACTAAGTACTCAAGGACTTCAAGGTGCTATTGGATATGCTGGACCTCAAGGAATAAAAGGTGAAGATGGATTACCTGGAATTCAGGGACTTGCTGGACTTCAAGGTGAAATAGGACCTCAAGGAATTCAAGGTGAAATAGGACTCCAAGGACTTCAAGGTGAATTAGGACCTCAGGGTATAAAGGGTGATATTGGAGCTCAAGGAGTTCAAGGATTGCAAGGTTCTATTGGACTTCAAGGTGCAATAGGACTCCAAGGTTCAAAGGGTGATACTGGAACTCAGGGAGTTCAAGGGTTACAAGGTTCTATTGGACTTCAAGGTTCTATCGGATCTCAAGGATCTAAAGGTGAAGTAGGGTCACAAGGAATTCAAGGACTACAAGGTTCTATCGGACTTCAAGGTTCTATTGGATCTCAAGGATCTAAAGGTGAAGTTGGATCACAAGGAGTTCAAGGATTGCAAGGTTCTATTGGACTTCAAGGTGCAATAGGACTCCAAGGTTCAAAAGGTGATGTAGGATCTCAAGGTATAATTGGACTCCAAGGTTTACAAGGTTTCAATGGACTTCAAGGAACTGCTGGATTACAAGGTTCAAAAGGTGAAAATGGACTCCAAGGATCACAAGGTGCACAAGGAGTACAAGGTACCAGTGGAACTCAGGGTTCTATTGGATTACAAGGATCCAATGGACTACAGGGAATCCAAGGTGCCATGGGAATCGGAGCTACTGGTGCCATGGGACCTAAGGGTGATCGAGGAATGTCAGCCTATGAAGTTGCAAGTTATCTTGGATTCAAAGGAAGTGCAGAAGAATGGATTAAATCTCTACAAGGAGCTGCCGGTATCCAAGGAGAAGTTGGACTACAAGGTGCAATTGGTAATACTGGTCCCATCGGGAAATCAGCTTATCAGTTAGCTAAAGAATTAGGATTCACTGGAACTTTAAGAGAGTGGCTTAATTCATTAGTCGGATCTACTGGTATTCAAGGTCCAGTTGGAGTTCAAGGTTCCATCGGTATAGCAGGTGCTACTGGAGTTCAAGGACCTAAAGGTGAACCTTTCAGAATTAAGATTAAGTATAGATCAATTTCTGAAATGGAATCTCACTTTGGTGATTCTTCAATTGAACTATATGATATATGTATCATAGATTCCGGAGTTCCAGGTGAAACTGACAATGGAAAATTATATTATAAAGGATTAATTCAGTGGGAATTTATAACTGATTTATCTGATGTAAATATAGTAGTTCCTACTGGATCTTCAACTGCTGGAGTTCAAGGTGTACAAGGACTGCAAGGTACCATTGGAGTCCAGGGAGTGCAAGGAATAGCAGGATCATCTAATGTTGGAATAGCCTCTGACAGTATACCAGGTATAGTAAAACCAAGTAACGACTTTATAATTAATTCTGATGGAACTTTAAGTATTAATAAGGATAGCCTTACACTTAATACAAATAAGGTTTTAGTCCCAACTGATATTAAAGCTACTACTGAGGTAGGTGGAATTAATTTTAATGACGTAATCAATAAAGATTCAACATTAGAGAGTATATTAGTAAAATTACTCACTAAGAAAATTGAGCCCACTTACACTGCTCCTAGCTTAAATCTCAGCATATCAAATTATCAAGAGGTATATGAAGCTGGAACTAAGATAAACTTAACTGTAACATCAGAATTCACTCAAAATGATGCTGGACCAGTTACATCTAATTTAATTAAATATAATGATAATGTAATTAATCCTGACGAGGAGGTTCAAGTAAAAAGTGAATTTGTAGTTAGAGATGAAAATAATACTTTCTCTAATTATGTCCAGTATGCTGAAGGTCCAATTAAAAATAATTCGTTAGGCGACCCGAGTCCAGATGGTAGGATCAAATCCGGAGAATTAATTCAAGTTAAAACTATATTTGGAGCTAGATATGCATTTGCTAGATCATCTTCATCTGACATAGAAATCACTTCAGATAACCTTAGAAATGAAACATTATTTGGTAATAGATATTTAGGAATTAAACCTAATACTGAATATAAGTTTAATGTAACCGAAGGTGACAGATTTATAGTAATAGCAGTTCCTAGTTCAATGGGTAACTTGAGTCAAATAATTCAATCTAGCTTAGGATTAAATATCATATCATCATTTGAGAAGTCTACTATGCAAGTTGAAGGTGCTGATGGATATGCTAAAGTTGACTATGATATATATAAATATGAATCTATGATCGGATTATCATCTGATACATTAAAGTTTGTAATTTAATTAATTAATATATGGTTAAAGGTTATGTAACAATTCCAGTAGGATATAAAAGAGTAGATAATCTTCCTATCCTATCAGATCAATTGTTTAATAGTAAATCTGACGCTAATACTTACGTCAAGTCAGATCCAACTGCATATGTAGGTCAGATATTCTCAGTTATTGATGCTGGTACAATTACAGCTTATATTGTAACTGCCGTCGGGCCTAACGGTACCATGAAGGAGATTGGATCGACTTCATATGATACCCTAGGGAATTTACCTACAATTAATGGTAAACAACTGAAGGGTGACCTAACTCTTGAGCAGTTGGGTATAGCAGCTAAAAGTGAAATTCCTACAGTTCCAACTAAAGTAAGTGAACTGGATAATGACGCTAAGTACCAAACCGAATCCGAAGTTAACTCCACCGTATCAACAGCTGTAAATGAGGTAAGATCATTATTAAGTAAAATATTTACTCTAAAGGGTAGAGTTGATACTAAAGATGACCTTAATAGCATAGTAGATCCTAAAGCTGGTGATGTATATCTTGTTGGCAGTGCAGGTTCAACTGATGTCCAAGAGTATGTATATGTAGATAATGCAACTTCAGGTAGAAAGTCGGGTACTTGGGAGCATATAGGTGATCCTTCAATTGATATTAGTAATTACTATACTAAATCTGAAGTTGACGGTAACCTGACTAATAAGGTTGACAAGGTTGAAGGTAAAGGACTGTCGACCAATGACTATACTTCTGAAGATAAGGCTAAGGTAGCTAAGATAATTACTACCGGTGATGGTACTAAAGTATTATCTAATAACGGTGAATACGTTTTAATGCCAAAGCCTGATAAGGGAGTTAGTACCTATGAGGAGTTGGGTGATAAACCTAAGATAAATGGTGTAGTACTAAATAATGGTGATACTGATACTGAGTTAAGTGCTCAGACAATTCCTATTGATTATAGTAGTGATACCTCTAAACCTGCCCAAGGGTTTACAGTTCAATTAGGTGCCAATGGTAGTGTTGGTGGATATAAAACTGGTGATACTATTAGTGCCGATGCTTCTATTCTATCGGTACTTAAGACTATTCTAATTAAGAAGATTCCACCAGTATATACTAAACCCTCATTGTCATTGTCAGGTACAACTCCATATGATGTTGAGATCGGTACTCGTAAGGCTTTAACTCTTACTCCTACATTTAGTAAGAATGACGCTGGTAATGTAACTAAGTATACTCTTAAGAAAGGTGACGCTAGCACTGGTACAGTTTTATATACAGGTAATGCTCCTCAAGCATATACTACAGTTAAGGAAACTGTCGGTAGTGAGAGTAAAGATTTCCAAATTACAGATTCCGTAACCTTTACTGCAACTGTAGAGTATGGTCAGGGTGCAGTTAAAAAGGATAATCTAGGAAATGACGATGCAACTGGAAGAATTATAGCTGGATCTATCAATAGTAATACAGTTACATATCATGGTAGACGTGCAATGTTCTGGGGTTATAGTACTAGTGATATTACAGTTGCTACATCAGCTGATATTAGATCGCTTGGCAATTCTGCATTGAATCCTATTAATGGTACAAGTAAGGCAATCACAACTCCTAGTAATACTAAATGTATTGTAGTAGCATATCCTGCTACTTTAGAGGATGTAGCTCAGATAATGCAGAAGGGAACTAACCTCGATGTTAAAGGGTCATTCGTTAAGACTTTAGTAGATGTACAAGGTGCCGACGGTTATACAGCTGTAAGTTATAAAGTTTATAAATATACTGCAGTTGCAGGTTTAAATGCTGATACTTTTACAGTAACTATCTAATTCAAGTAAGTCATGTCTAAAGGATACGTAACAATACCAGTTGGTTATTCTAGAGTAGATGGTGAACCTCTGGAATTAAATACGGTATTCCGGACATTAGAAGATGCTAATAAATATGCTGCATCAGATTTAAGTTATGCTGGTCAAGTTATAGCAGTAGTAAATAGTAAAGTTACTATATATACAATTGTAGGTTCCAGTTACAATGAAAATGGAACTGCAGTAAGGCCACTTAAATTGAGACAGATTTATACTCCAGAACTTACTTATGATATAGGTGAAAGTCCTATGATTATAGATTACAATTTGGACCATCTCCCAAATGTAACTATAGTTGATTCTGATGGTAATATCTGTGAATGTCAGATAACTTACGAGAATACCGATAGTACTAGAAGAATTATAATCTCATGGAATGGAAGTTTAGAAGGTGCTAAAGTTTACCTTCGATAATGTAATTTTAAAATATGAAAGTCGTAATACAAGGATTAAGGATTGCTACTGGATGTAGATATATTAAATTTACTATGAAGTCCAGTTTAAATATATATGAAGATCATGAATCTGATTGTATGTTTATCGAATTTCCAAAAGGATTTAGTACATCTTACTTAGTAAATAATCAAGTAGAAGTACTTAGTCCTTGTATTCTTAAAGAAACTGATTATATTAAGATTTACAATCCAATATTAAATATTAATGGATTAATCTTAAAAAAGTTGATTCAAACAGACTATGTATTCTCACAGTTTATAGTAGGAGATTTAGATAAATTTACTATGAATTTTAATAAATCTCACTGTGAAATACTGATTCCTAAGAGTTTAGATTGGAATATTAAAAAATATTTATGTCTACTTGAAAAGAATCCATATTTTGAAATAAAAGGATATTCTAAATTAGGTGAGTTGAATAATGTATACTCACTTAATTTGCAAAATAAAGACTTATCATATAAGTCTACTAATAGTTTCATATTCAATACTAAAGCTAAATATTCAAAATATTTACTCAGAGGAATTGATATACAAGATCAATTTATAAGTCAACTGAGAAATAGAATTGAAGAGTATGGAATTGAATTATTAAGTACACCTATAGATAAAAATACGAGTTCTGATAATAGAATTACATATAGATTTAGTGAAATAGATAAACAGGAATCTCATCATGCAGTCCAAAATCCACTTAGATGGGCTATGCAATATAAAGCACATGTAGATTTTACATTTGGCACTCCTGACTTATCACTATATCATGACTTTAAAGTGAGATATCAGAATCTTGATCTTATAACTAATTATACTGAATTTTATACATTAGATAAATTAGGAAGATCATGGGTGAGCAATATAGAGTGGAGTAATCTTGACGCATCATTTAATCAAGATTATGCAACTGATGAGCATAATAATATAGCATTTTCAACTAGTTTTTCAGCTGATATTCATTACTATATTGTATATGATGAAACTTTCTATAGATTTAATAATGTGATATTAAGTATATTAGGATCCAATATTGGAAGTAAATCTAGTGACTTAAATGTAACTACAGTTTGATATGCCATTAATTTATACAGATAAAACTTATGAAGTCCAATCACTAAATGAATTAAAGGATAGGACTTTATACTGTCTGACAGCTTCAAGTAGGAATAACGATACAATTCATGAAGGTTCATTATTAAAATTATATGATAATGAACCTGGAAGAGGTTTCCTAGGATCTATTAGTATTACTAATGACATCGATATTGATACAGTAAAAAAGTCATATAATAATGTACCAATTACTAAGTCAGTATTAGATGCTATTATAGGATCTAAGAGCATAACTGTTAAGTCAACATCAGGAGCTCAAGGATTTACTGGATTGCAAGGTATACAAAGTAGCCAGGGTATTACTGGAATTAGAGGTCCACTTGGATTACAAGGTAGAACTGGTGAAACTGGAGTAATGGGTACTACTGGAGCTCAAGGTCCAGCTGGAAAATCAGGTGGAAATGGATTACAAGGTCCAATCGGACCTCAAGGACCTCAAGGAGCAACTGGTAAAATAGGTCCTACTGGATTTAATGGTCCTAAGGGTATTACTGGACTTCAAGGATTTAGAGGTAACCAAGGTCCAATTGGAGGTGCCGGAGTACAAGGTCCTACTGGAGTCCAAGGATTGGCTGGAGTTCAGGGACCTGTTGGTGATAATGCTGAATATGGAGCTCCAAGTTGGGAACTGATATCAAGAGCTTTATTATTACTTGGGATTGATATGGTGACCTCAACTCAGACAGTTAAATGTAAGTTTATTAAGGCAAATAGAGTTACGGCATCTAAATATTTTGTAGGATAATATATGGAGATACGATATAATATAAATAATACGATATCTAATAGATCTAATATTAGATCTCTCAAAATATTAGCTATCGAAAATAACAATAATCTTGTATCCCCAGTATATATTAATGGATCTATAATTGAAGATATGATGAGTAAATCAACTGGAGCTAATGATAAGCTTATTACAGTTGAAGACGTCATATCTGAATTGATACCTAATGCTAATGGATTCAATACCTATGTTAATGGAGGTAAAGGAGCTCCAGGTATTACGGGAGCTCAAGGACTTGCAGGTAAAAAAGGTATCATTGGATCTAATGGAATTACTGGTAGTCAAGGTATCACTGGATCTAGAGGTATACAAGGATTAAGAGGTGTAACTGGAATTAAAGGTATAGCTGCTAATGGTGGAATTCCAGGAGATAAGGGTCCTACAGGTTCTATTGGATTAACTGGTACTATAGGTGTTAGGGGATCTATAGGTTCTACTGGAATAATTGGTACTACTGGAGTTCAAGGGGCACAAGGACCTAAAGGTCTTGATGGCACTGGTAATCCAGGAAGAGGATCTAGAGGTGTCCAAGGTATTACTGGATCTAAAGGTTCTAAAGGTCCATCTGGTATAGGTATGATTAAAGATGCAGATGGATTCATGATGGATATATTATCTAGTATGTCCTCCCACGGAATGTATATTGATACTAAAGGTAATATTACAATTCCACTCCGAGATATCATAGTAGAGGATACTGTTGAGAGTTCAAATGGAACATTTGTGCAATCTACTGAATAATATTAAATATGAGTGCATTAAATTATTCAAATAATTTACGACCTATAGTAGAATTGCCTCTACGAATAAATTATGCTAGATATGCATTAGCTATTAGTGATGAGGTTCTAACTGGGATATCAACTGAAGAAGGTGAAAATGGATCTATCTTAGATTTAAAGGAATGTTATTTTAAATATAATTTAGATTCAGTTGACTCAATTAAGGATGTAATAAATCAATCTCCATCAGATTCTGAAATTGATAAAATTAATAATTCACCAGTTACTTTTAACTCAGCTAATGCACTTATAGATTATGCTATAACTGGATTGAAAGGTCAGAGAGGGTCAACTGGAGTCCAAGGACCTAGGGGTACTGACATAGGATTACAAGGTGCTACTGGAAGTCAAGGAATTCAAGGATTCAAAGGTATCACTGGAGAAGTAGGGTATCAAGGATATCAAGGACCTCAAGGAGTATCTAGTCAAATAGGACCTACGGGATCTAGAGGTATAACTGGCAGTAAAGGTACCCAAGGTCCTATTGGAATTCAAGGTTATACTGGTATAGTAGGTCATACTGGAGCTCAAGGAGTACGTGGATCAAATGGATCTGCAGGTCCCATTGGCCCCACTGGATATAGAGGTATTACTGGACTTCAAGGTATTACTGGATCTAAAGGAGATACCATAACTAATCCAGATATCTCAGTTAAAGATTTAGCTGAGTTTATCAAATCATATTTAAGTAATGCATATGGAGTAGGATTTACTGGTAATGGAATTATATGCGGTAATCTTAACTGCGGTAGGACCATTACAGCTAAGAAATTTTATGATAAGTAATTAATATTAAGTAGTTATTTTAAATGATATATGGTATCTAAAAAATTTTTAGTAAACATTAACCTTGGAGGAAATGTAATTGAGAATTTTGCAGTCCAAGGATTGAGTACAGCTCCCACTAGTGTAGTAAATGGAGGTTTGTATTACAATACAAATGACAAACGTTTATACATGGGAGTTAATGGGTCTTGGATAAAGATCCCAACTAATGCATCTGAATTAGGTAACCTTGAAGCAGCTATTACAGCTAAGATCAATGGACTTACCTATAAGAATTCCGGATCTCACTTGACAATTGCAAATGATGGTGATGGAATTAACTTTACCATAACTGAGAAGGATATAGCTAGTGCAGCTGCATTATCTACTCTAGATAATACTGTGAATGGAGCAGCTACTAGTGGAGGTTCTAATGTAAAGAGTTGGATTGCTGATGCGGTTGCAGCTGCTAAGTCTACTATTGATGGATATAAAGTTAATGGTAAGGCTATAAGTTCTAATCCCACTCTTGACGGTGCATCTCTGCATGCTAATGGAACTACAGGTACTACTCTAAATGCTGCAATTGCTGATGCTAAGAAAGCTGGTACAGATGCAAAAGCAGATGCGGATAAGAAAGTAGCTTCAGTTACTAGTGGGAGTGCAAATACCATTGCTATTGGAGGAACAGCTACAGCTCCTACTGTAAGTGCAAAGACTAGTACTGTAACTAGTGGTGGTACAGGTCTCACCACAGCTTCTGATGTTAAGTCCTATGTAGATGATAAGGTTAGTACTAGTATTTCTAGCGTATACCGTATTAAAGGTTCGGTAGATGTATATAGCAATCCAGGAGAAGGTCAGACTTCACTACCTACTACTAATGTAACTGTTGGTGACGTTTATAATGTTAAAGCAGCTGTAGGTAATCCTGGTGATGCTAACTATACTCCTGCTGGAACTAACTATGTTGCTACTGAAGTTAAAGGTACTACAGTTACCTGGGATGCATTAGGTGGTACTGTAGATCTCAGTGCATATGCTAAGACGTCCACGGTATATGATAAGACCACTGCTGATTCTACATTTGCCACTAATACTGCATTGACATCTGAGACTAATAGGGCTACGACAGCTGAAGCTGCAGCTAAGAAGTCAGGTGACGATGCAATGGTAGAAGCTAAGAAGAAAGTAGCTTCTGTTGCCAGTGGAAGTGCTAATACTATTGCTATCGGTGGAACTGCTACAGCTCCTACTGTAAGTGCTAAGACTAGTACAGTAGCTAGTAATGGAAGTGGACTTGCAGTTGCATCTGATGTTAAGTCTTATGTTGATAATGCTGTATCAACTAATAATAAGATTGCACATGTATATAGTAGTACTCTTACTTGGACTGCATCTGATGTAGCTACAGTTAAGACTATTAATAAGACTACTCATAAGTGTGGTGCAACTCCCATAGTTCAGTGCTATGAGGGTGGATCTTTAGTTGAGGTTGATGTTGCAGTTGATGCTCAAGGTAATGTATCTATCACATCTAATCAGGCAGTCACGCTTACGGTTAATATCGTAGGCTAATTATATATAATTCAAATAGGAATAGTTAATACATTCCTATTTTACTAGACTTACAAATTAATTCTATATGTATCCGAACAAATTATATCAAGATGGATTAGTAAAGTGCGTACTAGATGATAACGTAGGTAAATTAAAACCATTGGTATTCAATCTTGACTTTACTAAATCTGTAGCTCTAATGAATCCCTCATTTTATAATGATAATGGGAAGTTATTAGTTAATATTAGAAGTACAAATTATGTACTTCATCACTCAGAAAAAGGACTCCTCCCACACTGGGCAGGACCATTACAGTATGTTCATCCAGAAGATGACATTAGATTAGGTACCGAAAATTACTTAGCAGAGTTAAATGATGAATTAGACATTACTGTAGTTCATTATGTTAAGATGAAAAATATTTCTAAACCAGTATGGGGATTTACTGGATTAGAGGATGCCAGAGTAGTTAGGTGGAATAATAAATTATATTTAACTGGAGTTCGAAGAGATGTAAAAGATAATGGTGAAGGTAGGATGGAACTGTCTGAGATTGATATCACATTCGATGATGCAGTTGAGTTATCTAGAACTAGAATTCCAACTACTGGTGACAATACAGCATATTGTGAAAAGAATTGGATGCCAATTATAGGTGAAAATATAGATGACTATACTTATGTAAAATGGAGTAATCCAACTGAGATAGTCCATTGGGATCCAATTAATAATAAACTTGAGGTAGTAAAGAGTAGTACTGATTATATAGATTTAGGTATAGATATTAGAGGTGGTAGTCATGTTGTAAATGTAGGTGACTATTATATAGCTTTCGGTCATAGTGTTAGATTATGGAAGCCATATGCAGGTGAAAAAGATTCTAATTATGATGCTCATATAATTGTATGGGATAAGAATTTTAATTTAGTTAAAATTACGCCTGGATTTAAGTTTTGTAACTGTATGATTGAATTCTGTTGTGGATTAGGATTCGATAATAATGGATATTTAGTAGTCTCATTTTCAGAAATGGATAATGAATGTTATTTATTGTCAATTAATCCTGATTGGTTTATTAGTAATTTAATAAATAATTAATATGGAATTACAAGCATTACTAAATAAGTGGGCTACTGATCAAAATAATTATGAACTTAATTTAAAGCTAGCCGAAGAATACACCAGATTAAATCAACCAGCTGCAGCTATTACTCATTATATTAAGACTATTGAGTTAATTAATACTTCTGATATAGATGAGTATCTAGTTAAATATCACTGTTTGTGCATGATAAGCTGGTCCTATCTTAGAATTGGACATAGATGGAGAGGTGCCAAGCAGTATGCATGGTTTGCTCAAGCATTAATGCCAGATAGACCTGAAGCTTATTACTTAATTGCTAGATGTGCAGCTGAAAAATTATTAAATGATCATCAGTTAGAACAGTGTGAATGGTCTGAAGTATATACTGCATCCAGATGTTGTCTATATTTCTATCAAAGTAATAAAGTTAATTATAGTGTATACTTTGATGATATAGAGTACGCTTCTGTATTATATGCAATTTCGATGTTAAGATTGAATATGCATAATGAATTAAAGAAGTATATTTCAACTCATGAGTTCACTAAAACTGACAATGCATATATCATGAACTCAGTTCAATATATTTATAATGAACTGAGAATGTGGTGCCCGTACTTTGGATATAATAAAGATAATGATTATGATGCATTAAAAGTTAAATTCCCTGGAGCTGATAGAATATTATTCAATAATTCTGAATCAATGCAGGATATGTTTGCATTAACAGTTAATAATGGAAAGTCTAATGGAACATATCTTGAAATTGGAGCTGGCGACTGGAAATATGGAAATAATACTCTATTACTCGAGCAGTTTGGATGGAAAGGTATCAGTATAGAATATAATCAATGGCTCGCTAATGAATTTAATCTGAATAGAAAGAATAAGTGTTTAGTAGCAGATGCATTGAAAATAGACTATAGTGATCTATTAAATAAAGTATTTGGTAAATTAGATGATCTAGTAATAGATTATGCATCTATAGATATAGATCCAGCTAATAATACTCTATCCGCACTTATGAAGTTACCATTAGATAAGGTTAAGTTTAGATGTATTACATTTGAACACGACAGTTATCAATCAGGTCAAAGTGTTAGATTAAAGTCAAGAGATTATCTATATAGTAAAGGGTATAAGCTAATAGGTGAAGATATTAAATTTAATCTTCAATGCAGTTATGAAGACTGGTGGGTACATCCTGACTTATTAACTGAAGAGTGGCTTCATATTCTTGAATCAATATTTAATAATACTAATGGTAATATAAATAATATATTCTATTAATTTAATTAATTGGATAGTTAACTCTATCCAACTATTCTAAACTAGGTATATAATGAAAAAGATATTATCCGATCTTAATCTTAATGGAAATTCGATATATAATGTAGGACTAGTTGATGGAACTGCAAGTAAAGTATCTCATCCTCTTACAATTATAGGAGCATCTGGAACTTGGGTATATGATGGATCTAGTAATAAAAATGTAACTAAAGAATTATTATTGGGTAATTGTGTGACTTCCATGAAACTCAGTAATGGAGCTAATCTGCAAGTTACAAATAATTCAGTTACAATTCCAGTTACTCAAGGAACTCAAGGATTACAAGGTAGGATTGGTATCCAAGGTCCTACTGGAGCTAGAGGTATAACTGGAGCAAATGGTACTCAAGGTATAGTTGGATCCCAAGGAATAAAAGGTTCTCAAGGTATAACTGGATCTCAGGGTATACAAGGACTATATGTAACAGGTGCTCAAGGTCCTACTGGAGCTAGAGGTATAACTGGAGCAAATGGCCTACAAGGTATAACTGGAGCTAAAGGTATCCAAGGAACTCAAGGACTACAAGGACTTCAGGGACTTAAAGGTCCACTTGGAATAGGAGCTCAAGGTGCTACTGGTGCTCAAGGACTTAAAGGTACTAATGGAGTTCAAGGTGCTACTGGAGCTCAAGGACTTAAAGGTTCACAAGGTATAACTGGAGCTCAAGGATCTGCTGGAACAGTTGTAGTCGGACCTCAAGGTGTTACTGGTGCTAAAGGACTTACAGGTATTACTGGAGCTAGAGGTATAACTGGAGCTCAGGGAATTACTGGATCCAGTGGAGTTGGCTTAAGAGGTGCTACTGGAGCTAGAGGTATAACTGGAGTGCGTGGACTGCAAGGTATGACTGGAGCTAAAGGTACCTATCCATATACTGCGACACCTATGAACGTTCCTAATACAATAGTATTGAGAAATGGTGATGGAGGTAGTTACTTTGATAAATTATATGCATCAAATGGATTCTTTGAGTCATCCGATATTAGATTAAAGAATATTATTTCTGATATAACTGTAGATGGTACATTAGATAAATTAAATAAGTTACGTAAGATATATTATACATTAAAATCAGATCCGTCTAACACAGTTCAATTAGGATTAATAGCTCAAGAATTAACTGAATACTATCCTGAATTAATAACTAAGTCTGACGATGGATATTTAAATATATCATATGATAGACTTTCAGTTATTATATTAGTTGCCATTGATGAGTTAATTAATAAATTAAATATTAAATTATAATATCAATTATATATCCACAATCAATTAAATAATTATGTATTCTTACGGTTATATTCCAAGTAAATTAATCGGCACTGAAATAAATGCTAACTTATCCTGTCATGAAGTTCATATCCCTAATAAATATGAAGTTCAAATGAATATTCCAGTCAGAGATCAGGGTTTAATCCCAAAATGTGTATCTATATGTTTGACTGATATGCTCATTTGGAAATCAAGAGAATTTAATAAGAATCTTGAACTGTCAGATGATGTAATATATGATGAATGTAAAGATGATGGTGGAATTGAACCTAAAAAAGCATTAGAATTTGTTACAAAAGGATCATTCTCAAGGCAATATGATCTTGATTACTCTACATATGCATTAGTTCCTACCGCATGGGCTGCAAAACAATGTATATATCAATTTGGACCTATAATGGCATGTATTCCTGTTAAGTCTACATCAGAATATTTTTGGTATGGCAAAGGTAATCTAGGAGGACAAGCAGTTTTACTTACAGGATATGATGATGATAATTTTATTATCAGAAACTCATGGGGAACTAAATGGAATGATTTAGGATATGGTAAGCTCCCAGTATTTGATTACAATTATATTAAAGAAGCTTGGGTATTGATTAGATAAACATTATCGATAATAATTAAATATATTTTAATATGGCTATGATTTCAATTGAAGAACCTAGAGTTAAAGTCTCTGAAAGAATTAGAGAGACTCCGACTATTCTAGATATTGACGGTTCTTCTAATGTAGGAGGAGTTATAGTAGCTCCTAGAGGTCCTCGGCTATCATATGTGTCAGGTCCAGCCGACTTCCTTAGAAAATATACAGTGGATGGTGAAGTTCCACGTAATGCTGACAAAACCTTCATTAATGCATATTATCTATCGTATTCAACTGGCCTGGTGATTGCTAGATCTATGAATACGCAGGCTATCGAAGGATTAGTTTTCAGTCCAATTAATAGTGCTGAACTTAAACTTCCAATCACAATTGAAAATGATTCATTCTGGGGAATTGGCATTAGTGGTAAGTATTACTGGTGCTATTCCAATGCCAATTGGGAGAAATTTAAAGCTGAGGCTAGAGCTGTTACTAAAGAAGATGGAACTCCAAGATACGAAGATGTAATTAGTAATATTGATAAATTTTATGATGGAGATGATAAGATAATCAAAGTTAACAATATTCTAGACCTAGCATCTAAGTTACAAGATAATCTCCGTTCAGCTAATGCTAGTGATGCTAGTAAGATTGGAGTTGCCTATAGCTCATTAGTAGGTGGTTTAGTCATAACTGGAGTTGATAGTACTAAGATTACTTTAGATTCTAATAATATCAACTGTACCAGTGATGTACCGAACTCTACTAGTAAAGTTGGACTGAAAGCAGATAAGATTAAATTCAAAGATGGATCTGCTCTAACTAAAACTGAGTATCTTGATATTGAGATTACTGATGATAAGAAGTGGGCATTTACATTTGGAAGCTTAGCATATTATCATGGTCCTATTGATAAGTCTAAATTTGCAGATTATAGTCTCAAATTATGTACTAGCATAAATAATGTAGTCAACTCTATTAATGGCATTAAAGGTATGAGTGCAGAACTTGTATCTGGTAATGCTGCTGATGCTAAGGGAGAGTTCATTATTAGAGTAGACTATTCTGAAGGGAATAAACTGTATACTGGTACATCTGATGATCTAATAGTTAATGTCAATAAAGATAAATTAGATTATACTAATACATCTACTGGAACTGCTACTGTTGAGCAGAGTCTAAATGGCGTAGTGAATAAGTATGCGGATGGCAATAGTATTTATGATAGTGGTAAGTACATGTTTGCTATCTTTGCAGATGCACCTCAAGACTCCGATATATATAAAGTATCGATTAGAAATGACGAAGGTAACCTATTTGTAATAGGACTGGATGATGGTCAAAAGAATCAAGAGTTTACAGTTTCATTGTTAGCTGATGAGTTAGATCAATCTGGATCCAATGCTTATATTGAGAATCTAAATGCATTAGGACTTAACTTTACAGTTATAGTAAATTCTGAATTCGAATGCACTGGAACTGAAATAAATGCTGCATTAGGTGAGTCCAGTACTAATAAGATTCCAGCTGATAAGGTTAATAATAAATATTTAGGTGAGGATGCATTTACTTACCTAACTCCCAAGGCAACTCAAATATTCTCATTTGGAGATTCGGGTCTTAGCTTAAGTACATGTAAAGAAGTATCATGTATTACAAATGCACTATATGAGCTTGAGGATCAGGAACAGTATGACATTGAGTATCTAGCTCCATTTGGAATGACCGATTTAACCTTTATTAAGAATTATATATTAGTTGGTAAGAATAATGATTGGTTCACACCAGTTGATATCCCCTATCAGAAGACTAATGCTAATTCAATTAAGGGATATTTCTTGAATATTGACTCCACTTCCAATGCAATTGGTATGGGTCCATTCGATAAGAATACTGGTCTTACTGGATGGTTAAATTACATTGCATGTTCAACTCTATACTATACTAAGATTTATAATAATAAAGCTCAACGTAAAGAGTTCGCACCAGTTTTCGATATTACTAACGGTATCCTAGACTTTACTAATCCTGTATATATGATTGGTAAAGAGGATAGGGTGAAATTATTGAACTTTAAGTGCCCAGTTAACTTCTTAGTATATGATATGAGACATACATGCTATTATCTAAATGATAATAGAACTCATCAACCTGAAGTTAATGTTGTCAGTGAAGAGCAGAATAGAAGAATTGTAAATAAGATTAAGAAGGATCTTAAGAGACTTCTAGGTAGATTCAAGGGAAGATATAATACAGTTACTACTAGAAATGATGTTATATCTCAAATTGGATTATACTTCACAGATAATATAATGAATCAAGGATACGCTCCTAATAAGTATGAGGTAATATGTGATGAGACTAATAATACAGATGACATGATTGTAGCTAATAAGCTAGGTGTAACCGTCAGAGTACAGTTGTATAATGCAATCAAGTTTGTCGATGTATTAGTTGATGTATTTCCTCTTAGTGTAGACTTTACTTCATAATAATTTCAATGAATATTATGATAGTTATATTAAGTTATAACTATCAGACTATGAATATATGTGGAAATTGCTCCCATTATAGGGATAAGTATTTAGGATGTGATTTACATTTATTTGGAAATGTAAATTTCAATGATAGTGCATGCTATAGAATTCAAAACTATGGAAAAGGTAACACTTAAAGAATTATATAGAGATACATTTAGGAGGTCAGCTCTTATATCGATACCTCATTTAAATGACTTATTTGAAGTTCCTGGATCTGAGTTCACTAAATGGGAAGTTTTCTATAATATAGTTAGAGATGCTCTTAAAGAGTTTGAATACTACTATCCATATACAGATGTAATGAAAATCTGGATCGAAGTTGATAGTAAAACTAGAAAAGCTAAGATAACTGATAACTTTAAGGCTTATCTAGATGGTAAAATCTCAGAGGATCAAATATGCCTAGTACCATCATCTGTAGCTGCAATATCGAACTCTTTCTATACTATTAGTACCTATCCATTACGTGCATTTAAGTACCAAACTGGAGAATTCAGTGACTTCTGGTACAGTTCTAATTTGTATTACGTATTAGGTACGTATAAACGTCCATTTATAGAAGAGTACGATCCGGTATCTAAAGAACCTGTAGATAGATGCGCAGTATACTACATGAATAAGGATAAAGATAGCCTATATTCAATGTTTCGAGATGAAGTATACATACAAGTATGTAGATTCTTATTGGTACAGAAGAAAAATATGATGCTTCAGAATATGCCAATTGAGTTATTTCAAGGTATAGAAGAAGATTCACAAAATGTTAAATCTGAACTGCAAAGTAAATATCAAAATGCTTCCAGTTCTGCTTATTGGATTATATGATATTCGTAAAACAGTTCTCTATAGAAGATTCATCTGATAAATCTATTGGAAATAAACTAGCCGATAGTGAATCCAAACGAATGGATAAAGCTAATACTTTCAGAAGAGCAGAAGATGATCTTAAAGCTAAATCATTAAGTAAGATTACTAGATTTGATCAAAAAACTGATAAGTATATTAATAAATCTGATAAATTAGCTGAGAAAGCTCTTGATAGAGATGAAAAAGCTAAATTTACTAAGTGGGGTAAATTTAAGAGAGGATTGCACTCAACTAAAATTAATCCATTTTCATACTATCACTCTAAATTTAGGGAAGCAGTTGGGAAAGAAGGATTCACTAATGGATACGACTTCAAAACTCAAAGAAAAGCTCAGAAAGCTGAATTCTATAGGAATAAAGCTGATTGGAATAATAAAAGAGTCCATAAGTGGAATGACTATAGACAGTCGAAAGGATATGAAACTGCTAAATTGAAAGATAGAAGTGGAGGTAACGAAGTTGAAGATAGAGATTCTGAAACTTCAAAATTTAAAAATGCTAATGACAAAGCAGTTGAGGATAACAGATCAAGAGGTAATAGTAAATTAGATTAAATTAAATATAATTAGATTAATTGATTGTTCGGATAGCTAGATTATTGATATTTGATTATATCAGTAGTCTCTAATATAATATATAATGGTAACTGGATCGAATATAAAAGTATTAGTTGACCTTGACTTAAATAAGAATGATATTTCAAATGTAAAATTAGTCAATGGTACAGTTAAGAAGCTTGCACATGCAATTTCATACCAAGGTACTAGTACATTTGATGGTATTACTGGAGTTAAATTTGACTTACATAATTTAGGTCAGATAACTAATATAAAGTGGGGAAATTCTCCAATCGGAATATCAAATGGAACTGCTACTCTTCCATTTAATTCAATTAGAGGTAATACTGGAGCTCAAGGTACTCAAGGGATTATCGGATCTAATGGCATAATAGGGTCTCAAGGATTACAGGGTACTGTTAGAGGTTCCCAAGGTATTACTGGACTAAAAGGTAATATTGGAGTTCAAGGACTTCGTGGACGTCAAGGTGGACATGGATCTCGGATAGGAGTAAAAGGACTTGTAGGTCCGCAAGGACTTAAAGGTCAGACTACTGGATCCAAAGGTATCACTGGAAATACAGGATCTCAAGGTATTACTGGATCCTACGGAATAGTAGGAGATGTAGTTAATCCAACTGGAAGTAAAGGAATTCAAGGACCTAGAGGAGATTCTAGTGCTACTGTAGGATCTAATGGTATCCAAGGTGTACATGGGACTATTACTGGATCGCAAGGTATTACTGGATCTCAAGGATTTTCTAAAGAAGGTAATACTGGAGTTCAAGGGCTGCAAGGTCATATCGGAGCTCAGGGTACTATCGGAGTTCAGGGAATTCGAGGTAATAATGGACGTAGCGTTAGCGGAGCTGTAGGATATCAAGGTATTACCGGAGCTCAAGGAATTCAAGGTTCACATGGATTTATTGGAATCACAGGAACAGTTAATAGTACTCAAGCTACTACAACTGCACAAGCTAATAAAATTGCCCTAAGAGATGGAAGTGGAAATGGATACTTCACTAAAGCATATGCTTCAAATGGATTCTTCCAATCATCTGATATTAGATTAAAAAATATTATCTCTGAAGTAAATTTAGATGATATATTACCTAAACTGCACAGTATTAGAAAAATATATTATAAACTAAAAGGTGATAATAAAGTTCAAATTGGACTATTAGCTCAAGAGATTAATAAGATAGCACCTGAATTAGTATCTAATTCTAATGGCTATCTTACTATTGACTATGCTAAAGTAAATATAATAGCATTAGAAGCATTATTGTATATTTCTAAATTAAAGAATGTGATACAATGAGCTCATTAGGATTCGTTGAACAAGTATTAGATAATACTAATCACATATATCAAGTAGGATTGAAGCAGTTTACGTGGTGGAAGAAAGTATTAGGTACCGACTGTCTAGTATCTAGAGTTAAGCAACATGATAAATATAGAAATGTATATGGATCTATAGCTAATTCTATACTTCCAGATGATAATGACTCTGATAAATTTCCATACGTCATATTAATTAATATGAATGATATGAAGAAATTATTTCAGAAGTCAACTGATCAACTTCAATTTTATGACAATGAAGATATATTAAAGTTAGGAGATATATTAATATTCTCTAGACTTCACCAGGAGTATAAATGGAAAATAGTAGATATTCTCACATTCAGTGAGACTAATAATGTTCTACGACAATATACTATAACTGGTTTGGCTGAGACTAATTCAGATAGGTAATCTATACTGGGGCAGTTAATTCTACCCCATTTTACTAAATATAATATTATGCAATTTACTGATCCATTCGATGCTGATACTTCTAAATTTAAGAAGTTGATCGATAGGGATGAGTATCCTGATGCTGTAGAGTATGAGGAAATTAATGATAATACATCCGACGATCAATCATCATCTAAAAGCAAATTACTAGATGATTCAACTGTTAAGGGACTTCCACCTCAAGTATTTAAATTAGCTAAAGCTAAAGAAGCTGAAGCTGCTAAGGTTAGAGGACAAAAGGAAGCTGTCAAGAATATGTTTAATCAATTATTCTCTGATCTTAATCAAAAATATGGATTAAATGTTCATTTCGACGTAGATTCACTAAGTAATTCCGTAAACTATATTATAGAGCCTAGGAATAAAAAGGCCATGGAATACTATCTAAGTGAAGCCTACGGTAGATATCGAGTTATTCTATATCAACAGTATCTTCAAGCCATAGCTTTATTATCTAATCAAATCCTAGATCCAGCTTATATATTAAGCGACTCTATGACTTATGATCAAAAATTAGATACTCTTGAAAGGCTATATCAATTTATGGTATCAATGAATGATATTTATAAAGAAGTAAATATTCCCGATACCGAGATGAAACTTGAAAAGATATCTACTGATAGTCAGAAGACTTACGACTTGAATGATCCTAAGATTAGGGAATATATGGATAATATATTTAATAAAGTAATATCTAAAGATTCAAATAATGAACTTAAGTCAAGTACAAACTCCTAAAGTAGTAACTCCGGATCCATCACAATCTGATCTTACTGCTGATATAAAAACTGTAGCTCCACATGCATCAGAATCAAGTTTGAATGCTAATTCTACAGTTATATCTCCTGGACCTTCTAGATCTAAATTAACTGCGAATACCACATTGAAAGGATTAACAAAATCCCAATCTGATATGGCAGCTAAGGTAGATCTAATTAAATTAGGAAGTTCACAATCTGATCTAACAGCTAACGTAAAAGTAAAAGAACTTCCAAATGGAGGTCATATTCCATTCGCCAGCGTATTAGTTAAACCAGTACCCTCTAATGTAGAGATGTAAATATGAGTCAAAAATTATCTGATGTATTAAATAGGTCATCTGTATCTCCTAATAATGATGATAAAAGTTTAAAAGTTGAAGCTAATAAAGTACAGATTATTAAACTGCCATCAGGTAATAATACACTTCATACTTCATCAGATGTAAAGTCCAAAATTGTTAGTCCAGCTAACGAACTTACCTATTGGACTGGTAGATGGAGACTAACAGGTGATACTTCAGTCTCGGACAGGTCTGAGGTAATAGATGACATATTTAGAGGTGAAGGTTCATTCTGGAAGAAAGTTGGTAAATATCTTGAAGATAAAGGTAAAGAAGTAGGATATAAATTAGCAGGTAATATAATATCCGATATAATACCAGCTGATGAAAATACCGTATCAGTATTAAATTTCCTAAACTCTAATGTATCAAGTAACTCTTGGTTAGGAAAGGTATTAAATAAGGGATGGTTTAGAAATATATCTGCAAGTTGGCTATCGTCATCAGCAGCTAAACGTGGTACTAGCAGTAAAATTGTATCTTATAGAGGTGATGCTAAGAATACATTCATAACTGAAACTAAAGTAGGCTACGTAGAATATGCTCCACGTGATGAACGTTTATCTGGAACTGCTAATAAATATGGAATAGGTAATGCAATTGTATCTAAGTTCGTAAAGTCAGGTAGAAATGGCATTCATGGCAGTGATAGAGCTTCAGAATGGGCTCAAATTGCAAGACAACAGTTATCATCAGATACCATTCAGCATATCATAGCTGAATCGATTAAATCAGAAGCTGATAAACTCAATATTCCATGCCAAGTTCCAGATAGTAAGATAATGTATTTTGGTGGAAATATACAGGATGCTATAGGAACCATACTTGCTAGAGATGTTGTCTACGGTGATATAAAGTCAGGAAGTCAAGGAGTAAAAACAAAGGACTCAGAAACTAGCAGTTCATCAGATCCAACTAATTCCATTAGAAGATATTGGCAAAAATACGGAAATAGAGCAGATCCATATAATGAAGCCAAGACAATCGAGAAAAATAAGAGAATATCTTTAAATGATGTAATAGAAAATATCAGATCAAGTGGATTAGAGTCAGATTATCATATGATGAGCGGATTTGAAATCGGATCCAATCATGACTGGATAATTAGATTAAGTCCATACTATTCTCCAATCGCTGGAAGATATACATGTACTCCTCCATTACCATGTTATCAACTGCCAAGGAATGCAATTATGCAACACGATTCTGAAAATGGACTTACTAGTAAGGGATGGTATGATCAACTGAAGAAAGGAGTAACTGAGAAAGTATATGCTAGAGTTCATGATAGACTAAAATCGAATGGATACTCAGTCAGTGACCATGAAACTATAGATGACAATAATAATTACTTCTCATTCGGATATGACTGCCCTTGCCTAACGTATAATTTCAATATAGGTACCATTAGGAGTGACCAGTTAAAATTATGGAATGGAGATACAATTGATACTTTTAATGGAATGAATTATCATATGACTCTTAATATGAGTATTCTAGATGATATCTATGGATCTATGAATAAATATTTAATGTCATATATTAATGCATGCTATGATTCAGTTGGAGGTTCCATGGCACCATATTGGGCCAGTTTATTTGTAATAGACTTAATTATATTCAGAACTGGTAAACAGATAAACTGGAGATTCAAATTAATTGGATCGCCAATTGAATGGTCTCCATCTTTAACTGGAGAGAATTCACCTAATGAATCAAGAGTTGATATTACATTTAGTATCGTGGGATTAATTCAACCAGGTGATATTATATCTGATAAGAACTCTGGCTATAATGAAGACAGATTTATAGGAACTAATAATAAATTCCATGGAAGTTGGCATGGTAATGATAAGCCTGCATTTTCACTAGCTAAACTTAAGAAGAGTGACTTCGGAATTCAAGTTAATATTCCAAAAACATGAGCATAATAAAGTTAAATTCAATTATTGTTAATAGAAGTTATAATGAAGATAATCCTGATTTTTACGTTGGAGCAGTTATACCTGCTAAATCAGGATATCTTACACCAAAACTTGTGACCTCTAAGACGGAATTGAATTCTATATTTGGGGATTTCAAATTCAAAGGTATGTACGAGATGCTTATTGAAAATGAAATCCCCATATGTTTACTTCCGCAGTTAACTGAAGAAAGTAAATATAATAGATGTTCATTAAGACTATCATCTAACAGTGAAATTCCAGTCTGCTACCCAAGATATGGTAAAGATTACGATCTTAAATCGAAATCTAATACTACTTATGTAGATTTCATTGATGCAAATACAGTAGAATTGCCATATGATACCGAATTCTTTCCATTAGTATCATTATCTGTACTGATTACTAAAGACGATGGAAGTCAAGTTTTAACTGAAGTTTTATCGGATATATATTATATACCGAATAATACTGGAACTGGTGGTATAATTAAAGTAGATTTTGGAGATAAAAAATATACTGGTACATTAATGTATGAGTCCATTCCAGATTTAGATAAGGATTTACAATATTATCACATAAAATCAGATGTTAGTTCAAGTGGAGTATATAGAATTGATAAGTCAGATAAAAATTATATTCCAGAAGTAGTAGTATCACAAAAGGTTAATATAGATGGTAAAGTCGGATATAAATTAGTCTCATCGACAGTTGATACTATTTTTAATGATGATAATACATTATATGTAGAATTCGGTAATGTATCAGATGATTTTTATAGAGTAGATGTTAGATATATTAAAGAAAATCTAATTACTATAGGTAATGGAAATAAACAAGTGTCAAATAACGGTGATAAGCATCCTATAGTTAAGTTTACTTACAATGATGGATCCAGAACTGCCATAAGTTTAGCTAGTCTAACATATAGTAATAATACTACTAACATAAATTATAAGAATAATAACATATCTTACCAATATAATACTATTACATCTGATAGCGTGACTGATTATGACGTAATAGTTAAAGGAATTAAGACTTATAATTTCATACTTGACTTTTCTGATGCAATTACTGATGGTAAGTTAAATGAAGGATATTTTATACTTGATACTCATAATAGTATAGTATTAATTAAAAGTTCCGAGATTCAATCTCCTCCAAGTCAATTATATACTAGAGGAAGTGAAATTCAATGGGGAAGTGATAATCCAGCATATACTGCAATTAATAATATTAAGTCAGGATTAAAAAAATATGTTAGAGATGTAAGAGACTTAGAGTCTATACTTACTAATTATATAGAGAGATTCTGCAATAAACATAAAGAAGAGTTAAAGTATCCACAATATTTTGGAAATGATATTAGATCAGAATTAATAAATGAATCTTATGCTAATGAGTTCTATTTACTAGATAGAAATGATATTACTAAAATATTATCTACTTCATTAGATAGGATATCAAATATAAATCTTAGCTATGACTCAATAATATATAGTATCAGAGATGCACTGAATATCCTAAAATTAGAGGGTAAATATCCATATAAATTACTAGTAGATTTTGAGGAAGCTTCAACTGACCAACATGTAAATGAGGTTAAAGGATTTAAATATTATAGTAATTGGAATATAAATCAGGATCGTTTATGTGAATATACAGAAAATAAAAAAGTCATAGATGTATATTCTAAGATTAAAGGTCCAACTGGATCCAACATTACTTTAGATATAACTTCTGATACGAATTACAAAGGATTATATAATTTACATATCACTAATGGATATATAGTTGAAGATTATACAGTTTATTTAATTAATAAAAATTATATTAATATAGATGCCATATACATTGGTGATGTGGGATTAAAATCAAAATTAGTTGATATTATAGTATATGATTATTTATTAAATAACAAGTATATCGATAGTCATCACTTTGATTTTAATGAAAATGGATATAAATGGTCTGAGTCTAATATTAGGTCAGAATCTGAAATGATATTGACACCTGGAACTTACCAGTTAAAACGTAACTCTGATGAATGTTATACATACGATGACTTAATAAAATCATATGATATATATAAATCATCTAACTGGTATCCAGATTTATTTTTAGTGGATGAAGTTCCAGATAATTTAAATTACTTTGATGATTTATTAGATTTAATAGATTATAATTCGGATCCAGATAAATCAATATTCTCGCAAGCTCTGATATGTTTAAAATATTATCAGCTCGGAGTAAACTGGAATGGCGGATCTCTATCTAAGGTATATAAAAATAAAAATAATAGATTATTATACTTCTATGATACTATGCAAATAGATGGAGTAGAGGTCCCAAGCTATTATCCTTATATATTAAATATACTAGGAATGGATCCAATAGGAATTCCTAATGTTAATTGCTATTATGATCCAATTTCATTTAAAGTAAATAGTGGACTATATCTTGGAGTTGATAAAATTCCTAATTACTTTATAAAAGTATTAAGTATATCGAATATCAATGAACAGTTTAAATTAGGTAATAAAATTGTAACTGCGAAATATTATTGTAAATTCGAATTCAAGTATGTTAGATCTACTATAGGTAATGAATATTCAGATAATGGCTATCTAATTGGATCATGTACATTTAATGCTTATTTGGATGATAATAAACATATTCTATATAAAGAAGTAACAAGTAATGGTGACATATCAAATAACAAATTACTATTTCATAATATAAATATATTAGAATCATCTGAATATTATATATTGAAAAGAACTGATGAAGGAATATTATATAGAGAATATCATAAATTCGATCCTAAGTCAGTTTTAATAGATAGCATTACTAATTCATATCCAAATACACTACCACAGTTATATGATCTAAAAGATATACTGGTTGACCTAAAAGTAAACTTTTTATATTATGATAATCTTAGATATTACTATTATAATATTATAGAGTCTGGAAATCAACCTTCAGTATTCTTAATTAGATTTATAGCTTCAAAATATACTAGACTTATTTATTTTAATAAAGGAAATCTAATAGGAAGATCAGAATATGATGTCCACTTATTACTAAATGAAATAAATAATAAATGTATATCGTTAATTCCATTTATCAAATCTAGTGAGTTCACATATACTTATAATGAAAATTCAATCAATGTAGTATATAATGTAACTATAGTAGATCTAGTAAATAAGGAATATAAATTAAATATAATATTAAACATTTAAACTTGATATATGGCAAATAATTTATTTATCGATGCTAAACAGATGACTACTCAAAATGATACTCTCAATTATATCAATTATGAGAATATCAGTGAGGAACATAAGGAATTTTTGAGATCGGATACATGGGACTTCTCATTCACGTCAGTTGCTAATGCCGTCTACTTTCCTGGACTTGACTTAATCCATGCTAGACTTATGTCAGTATCACCGCAGTTCCCGACAGGTCTTGGTCTGATGCAAGCTGTGATCCGTCAGTTTACTATCAATCAATCTGTTATTAGTGGTACAACTGCTGGATCTTTGTCAATGGACTTCATGGACAAAGAGGATCAGGCTATTACAATTTGGTTAGATGACTGGCGTGATAAAATGGGCGATCGTGAGTATAGATTCGCATTCCGTAAGGAAGATACAATCGCTAATGGTAGACTTACCATGATGAATAGTTCTCGTAAACCCATTCGTGTATATGAAATTCTTACTATACAACCTTCTGATGTAGGTGCTGGTATCAATCCATCCTTCACTTCTGATGATCCTCAGAATGTAGGACAGGTATCAGCTAATTTCAACTTCGAACACTTCAGGTTAACTTGGAAAAATATATAATTAACTAACATAACTGTTCAG
>Ga0256871_1000040_pt1 | contig 36419 bp, 18 predicted proteins | sample RumenRJG_07RNA_FD_185439 | JGI IMG/M metagenome (GOLD analysis project Ga0256871, IMG submission 185439) | Metatranscriptome of bovine rumen microbial communities from Lethbridge, Alberta, Canada - Rumen RJG_07 (Metagenome Metatranscriptome) | ecosystem: Host-associated > Mammals > Digestive...
CGACAGCGTGGTTATGCATAAAGTTGTGGTTAAGCCAACTTCATTGAACTATTATGTGAAGACAGAGAGAAAAAACAAGGGAGATGGTAGCGATTGGGATAATGCCATGAATGGTGAAGACTTCGCAAAATATCTGCCTTTGGCTCCTGATGGTGCTACTTTCTATGTGGCTGCGGGTACGTATAAACCGATTTATGATGCTAATTTGAATGTTCCTGATGATTCATATGATTTATGTTACACAATAAAAAATAATGTTACCATCCGAGGAGGTTATTCTGATAAAGCAACAGGAACGAATGTTGTAAACGAACCTGATAAATATCAGACAATATTTGATGGAGATATAGAAGGAAATGATGTAATAGATGAAACATTGGATGAGGATGGATATCCGAATTTGAAAAGATCTAAAGGAGAAGAAAACGTAAAATGTCTATTTAATGTTGGTTTTATTGGAGGACAAACTAATGCAAAAAATGTAACATTAGATGGCGTTGTATGTCAGAATGCAGTGCAATATGTTTTGTGCTCATATAATAGTACTTCTCTTGACCTTGTAAATGTGGTGCTTGACAAAAATTCAGGAATAAATGCTATTTATCAATTTGAAGATGTGAACATCAGAAATTCACTTATGTCCCAAAATTTTGTTAATAATGAATTCCTGCTTAGCTCTGGCAAAAACATCAATATCATAAATACAACATTTGAAAGCAATATATGTAGTGGTTCTAGTTCTTTTATTGGTATACCAGAGAATAATGTATATGTGAAATTGGATAGTATACATTATTTAAATAATAAAATTCCTCGTATTGTTGAAGGAAGTGGTAATGAAATTGAAATTTCTAATTCACATTTCTCAGGTAATTATTCTAATTCTGCTGCTTATTTCAATTATCTCAAACAGATTGATTCTCGTAATAATGTATTTGAAAAAAATATAACCGCTTATGGTATATATAACATTTATGGAAATATAATCTTAAGAAACGATTCTTTCTATTCCAATTCTTTAGAATATATAGCGAATTCATCTTATGGAGATGTGTATGTTTATAATTCGTCATTTGGAGAAAATCAATTTGGAATAACGTCAAATGGTAATAACGGAATTATTGGCGGTGAAAACATATTCGTTGCTGATTCTAAATTTGATGATAATAAAAGGAATAATAAAAATACTGTTGATTTCAAAGATGATTCGGATGATATAGCTATGTTTGCAAAAGGACGATGTGTGGCGATTAGAGATACAGTGACAAATAACGATTTGAGTGTTATATTCAGAAGTCATTTGTTAAAAATAGATAGCTGTAATGTAAAGGACAATCATTCTCAGATAGCATCATATTTCTATGTTTCTGACAATGAAGTCTGTGATTCTATTACAAATTCAGTATTTATGGGGAATCGTACGACTTTCTCTGGTGGACGAGATTCTTCACTTTTCTATTTGAAAGGTTATCAAGATAACATTAAAAGCATTTTCTTCTATAATAATATTGTGACTGCAAATTCAGGAAATGGATTGTTGAATTTAGGAAGTCGAAAGGTTCAAATTGAAAATAATACAGTTGCTGAAAACAATACGTCTAGTTTGCTTAAAGTCGAAACTATTGATTTCGTATTGAAAAATAACACATTAGTTTCCAATAGCTCAGACCCTATTATTAGTTGTAGTGAATTAAATAAACAGAGTAATTCTTTGTATGCTTATAATAATACAATTGTTGGCAATGGTGTGGATAATCAATATGTTTTATCAGGGAAAGTCGATAAGTCTGTTTTTGTCGGAAATATATTTACTTATCCATTCATGTCGGATTACAAAAATGCAGAAATCATAAATAATGCATTGTTGAACACGACGGGAGTTGATGTTCCGGCGGAGCTTAAGTCTACTAATGTTTTTGATGATGATCTGACAATCCTCTTCAATGGAACATATGACTTGACTACAGGAGTCTTTATTCCAGAACTAAAAGACAACGGAGGCTTCACACCAACCGTCGCTCTAAAATCAGACAAACTTTCAGACGGTAGATCTATCCGATTCCCACGTCTTGAAAATGTGCTTACAGACCAGCGAGGAGTGGAGCGTCTGGATTCAACTTGTATGGGAGCATACGAGATGAATTGTAGACCTGTTGAGACGGAATTGAAAGACACTGTCTTTGTGGGAGATTCGTATACATTCAATGGAAAAAACTTGGATGAAACTTGTCAGAAAGTAGGATCTTACCATTTTATTGAAACTTTGACGAGTGCAGCAGGATGTGACAGCGTTGTCAAACTTTCTTTGGCTGTGCGTCCGCTAAAGAATGTGTCGGATTATTATGTTAAGACTGATGGTAAAGGTGATGGTTCGGACTGGATCAACGCTATGTCTCCAAAAGATTTCGCTGCACACTTGCCTTTGGTTGGCGACGGAGTGACATTCCATATCGCCAATGGTACATACAGAAGTACTTATGTTGATCCGGAATTGGGCGTAATGTACAATATCAACAGCTCTGTGAGATTGATAGGTAGTTATCCTGATACTGTAAAAACAGTCGGAGTGCCTCCAATGCCGGATGTGTTCACTACCACATTGACTGCTAATCCAAGTGGAAAAGATTATATCTATATCTATAAAAATCGTCCAGGTGATTATTCAGTGAACGGATTTAGAGATAATGACTCAATTCTTATTCGTGTGAATGGCTCGCCAACTGTTTCTCTTTACGGTATAACTCTTTCCGGAGTTAAGAGTGAAAATTATGGAGCAGTTACAATGAATGACGGCGGCACGTTGAATCTGGACAGATGTGCTATATTAAAGAATAATGCCTCTGGTGTTGTGGCATCAAATGTAAAGGTAAATGTGTCAGCGACGTTGGCTTACCAGAATGTTGCCAAGGACGGAGCAGTGTTCCGACTAAATAATTCTGATTTGAATGTGACACAGTCTGCTTTCCATGAGAATATATCTGCCGGAGAGAATGTCAAGGCGAAGGGAGCTGTTGCAAACTTAGTAGAAAGTAGGGCTACATTTGTAAATAGTACAATTGCCAACAACTGGGCTGATATGGGAGGTGCTTTTGCTTTATCTAAATCTGAAATCTCTCTCGCAAATAATACTTTTGTTGGTAACCTGTCAATCAATAATGAAGGAGAAATCGGTTCTGTCCTCTATTCAGACATCGTTTCTAAAGTGACTCTTTTCGGAAATATGATAGCAGGAAATGGATCATCACCGATATATGCTCCTACATTCAAGAGTGAGGGTTACAATATCTTCTCTACAGATTTAAAATCGTCAGGAGCCCCAACGGATATGTTTATGTCATCTAAGGATTATCCGTATATCATAGATGGAGATGTGATGCCAGGAAATGCAGACATATTCATCGCCACAGTTGGTGATAATGGTGGATTTACACCTACTGTCGCTATGATAGAGTCTACGTTTGATGGTGGAGAAGTGATATCAATACCTTTAGATCAACGAAAAGTAAAAGTTGATCAGAGAGATATGCTCCGTAAGGAAAAAAGTTGTGTGGGAGCATATGAATATCCAACATATAAGAACTATTATGTAAAACAATCACCAATTGGAGACGGAACAGGTCGTGATTGGGAAAATGCGATGGGAGACACAACATTCTTCCAATATTTCTCAGCTGTTCCGGCGGGAGCAACATTCCATGTTGCTGCTGGTATATATCATCCGTTGGATGATAGACACAATCAGTCAAAATCGTATAGCTACAGAAGATACTCTTCATGTCGTCCGCTGAGTGTTTATGGAGGTTATCCTCCAAAAGCGGAGCTTAATGCTGTGGCTGATCCATCACAATACGTCACTTTGTTGTCGGCAGACTTTAAGGGAGATGATGTTTTTGAAGAGTCGACAAATGATTATTCGGTGATGGAATATTTTAATTATAAAGATAATTCTTCTTATCTGATGTCCATTATTTCCAAAGTGCCTGGTGTGGTCCAGTTGAAGGGCGTGACTTTCTCTGGAAATTACACACAGTTCAGAGGTGTAAGCTCTGCTTTGGAAGTATCTAGCGTCTCTCCTGAAATTTCTATTTCTTTGAAAATGGACAGTTGTTCTTTCAAGAAAACAGATATGGGTATTTATTCTGACGCAGACACTTTGATCGCTCGTGGTTGTTGTTTTGATTCAATCTATTATTTAGGAATGTCTTATTATCCACGTGAGGCAGTGCCATGTGTGTTGGAGATTGAAAATTCATCATTCACAAATTTGAACGAAGCATTTTATATGTATGCTTCAAATGGAAAAGTGTTGTTGCAAAACTCTACGTTTTGTAATGCAAAGAGTCTTGTTGAGATCAATGCTCATTCTTATACTAAGGAGACGGTGGATTTGACCCTAGAAATGTATCATAACACATTTGCATTTTCTCCAAAGAGTTATGTTGGTGTTAGAATTCCAAACTATATCCACACTATAGCGAAGGGTAATATCTTCAACACTGATTTCTCATTGTTGAATGATCCAGACGAAAAAAATACGATAAAACCTGTAGTTTCAGACTACAACTTGTTTGTGGATGTTCCAGATGCGACGAAAAAAGTTTGGACATTGGGTGAAAATGATATATTGGTTGCACCATCTGATTTGAAGGGAGTGTTGTCAGGAACTATGAAAGATGACCGTTTCCATGCAGCGTCTATTATGAAGAGTCCAGAGAATTTCACTAAAGTTGTAGCTTTGGAATCAGATGTTGTTGACCATAAGTATATCAGAATGCCAGTAACTGAGGGTAGAGTAAGGGTCGACCAGATTGCTACAGAACGTCTTGATATGACTTGTATGGGTGCATATGAGATGAGATGTGATTTGTTAGATTTGGAGACTGTTGAGATAGATACAACAAAGTCAACTAATGACATCGTTAGAGATGATCAGACGAAAAAGTATGACAATACTTGTATCAATGGAGATTTGAAAGTCGTATTCTATATCGCAGGAGGCTGTGGCACTAATCTAAACGGCTATGCCAATGTAGTTTATAAATATTCTGACAGTGATGAACAGTATGTAAGTGACACAATTTATCCTCAAAAACAGGCGAATGTAGATATATATGAGACGACTATTCCATATCGTGAGAGCTCTTCTTACATTAAATATAGAATAGAAGTCTCAGGTATGAAGAACGGCAACAGCAAGATGTCATCTCCAACGTCGAACGGATTCTGGAATGTTAATTCATGTGATTCAATGCATAGCATTATAAATGATCCTGTGTTCGCTTTATGTAAAGAGGTTGGCAATACAATGAGTGTGTTTGTGAAACTTGGTGGGGATACAGTGGAGAATGGAAAGCTAACTCTTCATTATTCAGAAAATGTTCTTGAGGAGTCCCCAAGTGAGTTTAAGAATGCAGAGTTTGTAAGTCCGGATGGAGAAAACTATTATGCAGAGAATATAGAGTTGGCAGAAGAGACGAAGTTCTTCAATTATTACATTACTTATGGTCATGGTGATGATATACGTAATAGCCTAGGAAACGGAGAAGATGATGTCATCAGAGTGAGTGTGGACGAGATAGATTCTATTTGTGTTGATCCATGTAACAACATTAGATTGTCTTCTCATGTTCTTGTTGAAAAGGACGATACATTGTCTTTTGATATTTATCGAAAGAATACTAAGGTTGAGTTGTTCTTATGTGACGAGAATGGAGTCAAGTTGGCTGGCAAGGAGTACTATAACCTTCCTATTGAAAATAAGAAATTCAATCTGATCACAGAACTGTCTTTAAGGAGCAAGGATTTGGATTTGAGTTATGTTCGACCATATCTTCTAGCTTTGAAGATAGATGGTAAGGTAAGTTGTATGTATGTATATTTGGGTAGAAAGCCAAGGGTAAAGCCAACAGAGAAATAAACATACAGACAGTAATAAAGAGCGATTGTTTAATTTGATAAAAATAAATTAATATAAAATGGGAAAGAAACTATTTTTTGTGTTAGGAACAATGTTCCTGTCGTCTTTGTTCTTTGCATCATGTAAAGAAGAAGAAACTGAAGATGAACAGTCTGTTGCTGAAAATGATAAAAAGACTAGTGATAAAACAGATTCTCTAGAACCAGGAAAATTAGAGCCATCTGTTGAGGCAAAACTAGCTACTAAGACATATACTTATGAGGGAGTGTCTTTCAAAATGATATATGTTCAGGGGGGCACTTTCAAGATGGGAGCACAGCCTAGCGACAACACTAAGGACGGTTATGACTCACATGCTTCATGGTCAGAAAGTCCAGTTCATGAGGTTACTCTTACCTCTTATGCGATAGGTGAGACGGAGGTAACACAGGAACTTTGGAATACATTGAGTGTCAAACCTAATGAAAAGTTGGAACTCCGTTCAGATTTGATTGCGGACAACAATCCAATATTTTTTATGACACAAAAGACAGCTAAGGATTTCATTGATTTGTTGAATTCAAGGATGCATCGTGCAGGCACATTGGATCCTTCTCTGGAATTTGCACTTCCTACAGAGGCACAATGGGAATATGCTGCAAGAGGTGGCGTTAATTCAAAGAATTATTACTACTCAGGAAGTAATTCGTTAGCGGATGTGGCAGAAAAAGGTCCAGACTTTTCACCTGTCAAATCATTTATGCCAAATGAACTAGGAATTTATGATATGACAGGAAATGCTTCAGAATTGACACTTGATTATTGGTCGGAAGATGGTTACATCACAACAAGTGAGATTGATCCGGTAAACAAAGTTGTCGATGATTTTGTTACATTTAGAGGAGGACTACTTGGTGCCCCTACAGAAACTGATTTCAGAGTGACAAATAGAATGAAAATACCTATGCAAGGATCTCCTTATTTTATGTCATTTAGAATGGTTTTGGTTGCAGTAAAGTGACTTTTTATATCATTCGTTTATTTACTATGTAATAATTAATAGTAGAATTTAGGAATAATAAAGATTATGAAGAATAGAATTTGTTTGATGGCTGTTTTTGCTACATTGACAGAAATGTTAGTGCCTGTCCAGGCGAAAGAAAAGAGTGGACTCCAAACTCCGTATGCTTGGATGTGTACAACCCCTGTAGGCAACGAAATAGATGTCAATTACGTATGGAAAGATGTAAATGGCAATAAAATAGAATTAAATGTTGATGGCAAGGAGTATGTTAATAATAGAAATAGCATTTATACATACAATTTCTATCCTTCACTTTCTTTTGCTGAAGATCAGAATGCATTGTTGAGATTGGAAGGCACTGGATTGCAAAAGGCCACTGTCATAGGTGTGTATGGCTATCATTCAGAGACAGATCATGTGGAAGATGGATTTGTGATGAATCTTTCCAATGGAATCGTAGAGGATGAAACAGCTATAACAAAAGCTAAGATTGTTCATTCTTCCTCTTCTTCAAGAAAGTCATTTGTTTATAATAGCAAAAATTTAAAGGGAGCAAAACCAAATGGCAATAATCCTAAGAACAATAAGGAAACGCAGAAGAATTTAAGGATTATGTCTTATACCAAGAGCACAAATCCAAGAACAACCGTTTCTTCTACATTTTCAAACATTAAGATTGGTGGAGTATTCGAGGATGGAAAAACAGCTTTAGAAGGTACATATCAAGAAACGGATTTCCCTGAAGAAGCAAAAGCTAAAAGAGTAATGGGTGTCCCTGAACTTATGGTCTATGATAAAGCATTGACAGACAAAGACAGACAAAGAACAGAGACTTATCTTGCTTTGAAGTATGGAATCACTTTGGATGTCGATTATTTGCTTGATGATGTGGTCTGGAAAAAGGGAAATTTCACAAGAATTTGTGGATATGGACGTCTGGATAAATATAATTTTCTACAGTCTCAGGTTACAACGTCGGAAAGAGAGACTCCATTTTATTTGACAGACACATACTATAAGAACAGCATGCTTAATAAGTCTGCTTATGAGAACTTGCTTGTGGCAGGATGTTTTGGACCTATTCAGGATGGCTCGCTTGTGATGTTCGGAGATAATGATGAACCTTTTGAACTCATTGAGTTTGACAAAAGAGAAAAGTCTAATATCATTGGATTGCCATCTGATGCCGTAAATTTTGTTCAGGAAGAGGATCAAGTAGAATATGTTCCTATTAAACGTGTTTGGATGGTTAAAAGATTGGAAGAATCTTATAATCAAGAAATTAAAGAGAAACTGGTATTGTCTGATGCTCAGGTGACAGAGGTTTTTGCTGGTTCTTATGATATAAATATAAATGAAAATTCTAGTGTCAAAATAGAAAACCTACCAGCTTTTGAAAAGAATGGTGAAATTTCTTGGATAGCATCTTCTATGAGTGGTTCTGTAACAGTTACAATTGGCTCTCATACGTATAAATTTGATTCTAATGGATCTATTTCCGTAGACGCAAATGTTATTGACACAAAATTTAAATTAGACGATATGTTAGAGGTCGTAAAGAATGGCACATTGTTTTACGTCCGTAGAAATGGTGAGAATATACCTTCGACAAGAATTAAAAATAATGGAGACAAGTCTGATTGGAATATGCTCTTGTCGTCAACCAACAAAAAATTTGAGGTCGGACAATTCCATTACCAATCTGATGATGTGTTTAATGATTTTGTAGAGTTGTCGTATGATTTCGATGACTCACTAAGCTTTTATAGCAATGGCAATATCTATTTGATTGTTAGTAAGGAACTAGATTTCAAAGCTGACAATGTGGATCTTAAAATCTATAAGATGTCAGCAAAGGATCGTGTCAGGTCAAAAGTGTTGTTTGATAACCTATCATGGGAAAATGGCACTTCTTATTTTACGTTTGCTGTATCAGGCAATCCTATGTTTGATATTGTGGATAAAAAGTATATTATAGAGGAGACAATGCCGAATTGTGTTCCCCCAAGTTCAAGCGCGACTGGAAAACTTGTTATTACATTCCCTGATGATCAAAAATATGCATATCTTTTAGAAAGAAAATACGGTGATGCTGTATTCCGGAATTCAAATGTGACAAATACTGCGACAATCGATAAAATTTCTAACGGAGACTATATTTTGTATATAGCTCCATTTGATGACGTTTACAGATTTGATATTGATGGATCTTCTGAAAATCCAGAGATTGTGTCTATGAAACCGTCATTCAATGATAATTCCAGATTGAGTGCTACTTGGATTGTCGGAGATTCAAAAAAATATAGTTTGTCAGGATTGACAACAACAGATAGATCAAAGATTGTATGTGGTGTTCAGATTGAAAAAGGAATGATTTATAAGGTAGAGAATGGCAATCTTGATTCTGACGGAATCTCAGTAAAAGATGGTGATGTCATTAAATTTGCTGGTGCGGGTCACAACAAAATAAAGGTCTATGTTAACGATGCTGAGGCCTTTAATATGGATCAGAATATGGATCAGCGATTGTTCTGGTCTATTAAGACTGTAGATGGAAAGACTGTAAGACATATTAGTTTCGAGGAAATGACAATTACAGGATGTGCCCCTGTAGCGGAATACGAGTATGCTGATCATTTTATAAGCAGCGAACATCTGTCATTACATGAGGTTGGTTTGTTCAAGTATCCTGTTTCTATGGTTTGTGATGGTGTTGGTGATGAAGAAGAGGAGAATATTCTTGAGGAAAGCTCTTCTAAGAATCTTATTGTCACATCTTCATTCAATGGCACATATATGACAACTGTAAGAGTAACACTTCCGGGAGAATATTGGGCAAATCTTATTATTGTTGATGCTCTTGGCACAAGTCAATATTTCTCTATGCCAATGATTTCGAACGTCGACGAAGGAATCTTCCAGAGAGAGATCTCAATTAAATCCCCTGGTATTTATACTGCAATTGTGAATTCTCAGTCAGGTCAATTGACGGGTAAGTTCGAAATTAAATAATTGTTTGAGCGATGAAACGTTTTATTTATAGTTTGATCACACTCTTTTTCTCTTTTGGAGTGATGGCGGGGCATCAAGATGCTCCTGCTATCTCGCAAAGAGAAGATATTGCCCGTCAGGGAGTGATGGATGGATACGATTTTGGTCCATTCAAGTTACTCGACATGAAGGCAGTGGTGGATAGTATCATCAAGAAACCAAAGATGACAAAGCCATTTCATTTCTCTGATGCAGAGATGAATGCACTTGCACCTAAGAACATAGCTGATGCCATAGAAATAATTCGTCCACCACGTTCTAATTCTCATGGTAGTGTGAACTTGGTATACCATATCCAGACACCTCCAGAGAGGACACATATGTCTCCGTCATTTGACATTCGTTATATTGGTGAAATGAAAGAAGAGGGTATGTTCGGTATTGGTTGGACTGTCAGTAAGTTCATATTGCATAAAAAGAAGAAGGATCCTAAGTCTTATGACATAGATTATATTTGGAATGGCAAGAAATATTCTGAAAATTCTAAAGATCCTAATTATTCTGGATGTGGAAGCATCCTCACTTTCGGAAAGGATAAAGATGGTAATGAGACTATTAGTATCGTAGAGAATAAAATAAAATATACTTTTCTTGCCACATCTGATCCTGAATGCTATTTGCTTGTAAATTCAGAATATAAATATTCAGAATATAAAAGAGATTCGATCATTTACCATTATGCAAAAAATGGTCGTGTAAATAGAGCTTATGCCAAGATTGAATGTATAGATTGTAAGTATCATGATGATATGATCCCACACGTAAAAATCAAGTTTGCCGGGGATAGATTGATTAATAACATATCTATATATATGTCGAAGGAAAAGTATGAATTCACAAAAGATAATGCTAGGGAGGCAAGTGATGATAGATATGATAAGTTTTGCTCATATTCATTCTACACTACGCATTCTGAAAAAGATAAATATAAGAGTTTGGTGAATTGGATTACTCAATCTTATGATGGCTTTAGTGAAAGTTTTTCACATTCGTTTGAGTATTATAATGACACTGAGACTATCGCCCAACTTGATGAAATGGCGAAAATATATCTAGATTCGCTTTATACAGACAACATTGACAGCGTAAAGTCAAAAATAGATAGCTTTAGAATCGACAGAACAGATTTGTTGAAGGTTGTCCATACTCCTCTTGGTGCATGTTACACTGTCAACTATGGAAGAGAGATAATTAAAGAATCTCCGGAAGAAACAGAAGAAAATGCAGAAAACACTGAAAATGCAGATGAGGAAGCGGAAGAGGTTAAGGTTAAGGAAGATACAGTGTTGGTTATGAATTATTTGAAGATAAACGATGGTTACCGTGAGGATGGACCATTGGTTTTGAATCGATATTCATATTCTAATGGCAAGGTGTTTGAAGTAGAGCCAATTGATAAACAATCGCAAAACAATGACGATGACGAAAAATCCATTGTTGTGCGTTTTGATACAGTCCGTACATATAACATGAGTGATGATGATGAAGTTTTGCAGACAATGATGCGTATATATGATCATGAGTTTGGTACTATTTACGAAAGTGAGTCGTCAAAACCAGTAACAGAGGCTTTGTTCAAAAATGAAGTTGATGATTCAGAACCGGAATTGACAAAAAAATTCACTTATGGATGTGATAATATAGGTATCGAGGTAAGTGGAACTTCTAATTATAGTTATAGCTATACTAAGAATGATGGTTTTATTTCGTGTGAGTACGGTAATCTTGTTCAATGGGTATTCATTCTGGAAGATAGTGTAGGATTTTATGTGTTTGATAGAAATTCGTTTGCTGATAACACGTGGTATTTTAGGGAAGAATTGGTATTTAATGATCCTGATCACAAATCCGCTACATTTAATAGATACAAAAATAATGATGAATTTATTTCTTATGATTTGACGTACGATGATTATGGAAATATGATTAAGTGTGTCATGCCGGCAAATGATGAGAAGTCAAAGAAAACGTTGACTTATCTTTATGAGTATGACGGACGTTTTAATCAGTATCAGACAGGCGTCGTTGATTCTCGTGGATTCACGTCTCACATGGAGGAATATGATTATAGAATTGGTCAGCCTAAAACGGTACGTGATATGAATGGCTATGTTGAGAAATTAGGATACCGTTTGCAGACTGTTTTGGATACAGTCGTTTCGCCTATTAGATTAGATATGGTAGAGGGTGGAGATAAGAGTAAAATATATTCTGCTTATTCAAAATACGAAAGACAAACGCTTTTGGTGGATAGGAAAACTTTAGGTAAAGATCGTTCTGATACACTCGTTTTGAAGGTTGATATACCAGTCAAAGATTCTGTTAAGAATGCTATCTTCAGTGACACTGTCAAGAAAAATCTATATTCATTGTTGGGACAAAATGTTGATTTGGAATCATGTAAGCTGACTTTTGATAAAGATAGTTTGTTTTTTGCTGATACTGTTGCTTTTGTTGAATGCTTTTGTACAGATGCCATTTCCATTCCTGCTTCTGTATTGCTTACTCGTTATTTTGAATCTTCAACGGATATCAATAAAGGAGGTAAAAATCTAACAACTTCTTTGTTTGTGGACGGATTGGGTAGAGAATTATATGTAAATACAAAAAACAGTTCCGGAAAAAATACGTTTTATGATGGTAGCGAATATAATGAGTATGCTCAGAAGGCGTATTTGATACATCCATATGAAAATAATCCTGAAGATGAGGATTATATCCGATATGAAGATCCAAAGTATGATGAATATGGACGTCTGACTAGAGTTATGTCTCTTGATAAATATGGAAATAAAGTCATGCAGAATTTTGAGTATGATGCAGTTGGACGTGTGACTCATTATTCTGATAATGAAAAGAATGTGTCGTATACGTATGATTTGCTTGGTAATCTTTTGGAGGTTAAGGATGAGAAGACTAATACTGCAACGTCTTACTCTTATGACAATGCAGGAAATGTGATTTCAAAGACAACTCCTTCAGGAGATGTGATCTCATACGTCTATGAATTAGACAATCTAATGAATATAAAGTATCCAAGAATTCCGTCGGCAAATGTCACAAACATTTATGGAAATAAGAATTCGTCGTATGGTAGACGTAATCGTGTGGCTTTGAGCTACAATTCGTCTGTTGTTGATGAATATTTCTACAACCAGCAGGGGCGTGTGGCAAAGGTGAGAAGAACAATGATCGTGCCTAACGGTAAAATTCTTACTTATGTGACTGAGTTCAAGTATGACACTTGGGGACGTCTGTTGGAGATGATTTATCCAGATGGTGAGATTTTGACTTATTCATTTAATGATGCTGGTCTTGCCAATGGCGTGTCCGGTCGCAAAACTTTTGATTATAAGTATATTGATAAGGTTGAATATGATTATTTGGGCAGATTGACCAGTGTCAAGTTCAATAATGGAATAACTCAAAAAGTCACTTATGACAATAATGTTCCGGAATATAGTTTTGAGGGTGATGTCCAGCCAGCGGAATCATATGTTTCTTTGAAGAGTGATGTCGGAGAAGTTATAGATGGTAAGAATGAGAATTCTGGAATTGCAACAGTTTCGAATGATGGCTATTTGAACGCATATTTTTATGATATGTCAGGAAACTTGGCAATGAACGTTGGAGCGTCAAACGAGAAGGTTTATGTCAATGGAAAAATTAGTGGAGTCAGCTCTCTTATTGAAGAAAACCATTTGTTTGTGAATCCATATTTCGAGGATCAAGACAGCCTTTGTGTAAAGCATATTTTGCTTAATGACAAAATGGTGATGACAAAAGTTGTGGACTCTTTCAGCTATGGAGCAAAACCAGTCAGAATTGAAAGAGCCGGATCGAATGTTGAAGAATTAGGCTTCGTTGTCAATTACGACTCTCTTCATGCTCTGACTGCAAATAAGGCAATTCAAGAGAGGGTCGCTACTGTGGGTGACGCATTTTCTATAGGTTATAAGCCATTCAATTATCCTATGTTGCGTAATGCGAATGTGGACGATGGAGAAGATAATAGGGAAAATGATGTATATGTGTATGGCGTTGACAATGAAGGAAACATTACTAACCTTATAGATAAGGATAAAAAGATAGTGTTGAAATTAGGAGAAGACAACGTTTTACAAAGATCCGAGAATATGAGATTTATTCCATATATACGTTCGAATGAGTATATGATGGATATTTCTAACGGTACTATGGTTCCAATTATTGAACAGGAAAATGAGTTGCCTCAGAAAAAAGACGCGTTTGGTAGATAAAAGTAAATTATACATTTATAAAGCTATATGAAAGCTAAAAATATTGCAATCCTGCTTTTCTCAGCAGTCGTTGGGTGCGTAGTGGCAAAGACATATTCCAGCCTTCAAGAGGAGGATGGCAAGACTACTGATGTCAAGAAGGAAAGAAAGACTATTGTCAAGAAGAGTGTTAAGTCCGAGAATGAGTCGACGGTGATGGCTGAGACTGATACGAATCCAGTCCAGACTGACACTGTCAATCCATCATACGGTGAGTATGCCTCATCGCAGAAGAGTGGAGTGATCGGATTGTATGGCGGCAATTCCATAGACAACCCTGAAGACAACATCTTTGAGGTGACAATCCCGTCTGCCTTATCATCAAAAGATAAGGTGGTGCTAAGCTATGACGTGGAGGGATTGGCAGGATCAGCAGGTGTAGCTTTGAGCATCAACGACCGTACCGCAATGGGTGGTATGGTGGCATACTTGTCGGATAAACGCTCGTCGGTGAGCGAGGAGATAGACGCGGCATGGCTTGTGAAAGGCAAGAACAGAATCATGTTCACGTTGCCGGACAGTGCCAACTATGGCTATAGGGTGTCAAACCTAAAGATCGCAATATCAGCAAACACAGCGTCTGGCAATATCGTCGCCACAGCTTCAAAATTGGACGGAGAGGTGTATGTGAGAGGTTTTGTGAAGAACGCGAAGGCAAAATCTGTCAATATCGCAGGCAAGGAGTATGAGCTGACACATGGCTCATTCGAGGCTTTGATTTCTGGCGACGACGAGGATGTCAGAATCACATGTGGAGACGCAAGCAAGACATTCCATGCCACAACTGTGCCTGGATGCATCGCGTCTACACGATTGATATGCGTCAATAAATCAGAGAAGCAGACACAGAAAGAGTTTTCATTAGCGAAGAAAGAGAACAATAAAGTGCAGGATGTTGCAGCCACTTTGAATGTGGACAGCGGAGTGGTGAAGAAAGACATGAAGATCACGATGACTAATTTGCGTCACAAAGACCTTCCTGCATTGGATCTTGGAATGACCAATGTGACTGATGGGGTAGAGGGATACCGATTCCTGCCTCACGGAGCGCATTTCGACGGAGAGGGAGCCGTGGTCAGCCTAAAATACGACAGAACGAAGATTCCGAGCGGATATACGGAAAATGATATCCGCACCTACTATTTCGACCTTGACACGAAGCACTGGGTGGCGTTGAAGAGAGATTCGATCGACAAGGAGAACAACCTTATCGTGTCGCGCACCAACCACTTCACAGATATGATCAACGGTGTGATCCAGGCACCCGAGTCGCCAGAGACACAGGGCTTCACACCTACTATGATGAGCGATCTAAAGCTTGCCGACCCAACAGCTAAGATCCAGAGCATCGCGCCACCTACAGCCAACAACAGAGGTAGCGCTAACCTTTCATACAGCTTCGAGATGCCACCAGCACGACATGGCATGCAGCCAAGCCTTGGCATCCAGTACAACAGTGACGGAGGCTCAGGCCTTCTTGGTGAGGGCTGGGATCTGAGTGTGCCAACAATCAGCGTCGAGACAAGATGGGGAGTGCCAAGATATGACCAGACAAACGAGACAGAGACATATCTGATGGATGGCTCAATGCTCATGTTGGATAATGGTGGAGTGAATTATCTTGCACACAGAGCAACGGATCAGATTAAAAGAGCGGATGTTAAAAGAACGAATGGGGCTGTGATATTCCATCCAAGAAAAGAGGGCTCGTTCTCAAAAATAGAGCGTTTTGGAAACGGACCTGCCGAATACACATGGGTGGTGACAGACAAGAGCGGAACAAAGTACTACTACGGAAAGAAGAACGCCGATGGCAGTATGAAGGGAGTGTTGATGGGCAAGAACCACGAAGGAAAAGATGTGATCGCAGAGTGGAAACTTGTGCGAATTCAGGAGGTTCATGGAGATTGGATAGAGTATGAGTATGAGACAGTTCAGGAGGAAGTGCTTGGCGGAACAACAAACGCATTGTATCTAAAAGAGGTAAGGGCTGGAAATTCCAATTCTAAAGAGCATACAAGAGTCGTGTTGTCAAACGATAAAGTGAAGAAGATAAAGAGAGGAAATGCACGTTACGGCTTTTTGACATCAAATATCCATATGTTGAAGGATGTGACAGTGTATTACGAAGATGCGGTGTTAAGGAAATATAGCTTTGAATATAAGGAAGCGACTCCTTTTTCAGCGGATTTGTTGAAAACAGTCAGCCATTATGATGCCAGTGGCAAGCTTGTCGCATCAAATACAATGACTTACCACGAAATGAAGGGGAACAGTCTTTATAACGTTGATGTGGATGACAAATTCAGTTCAAAAGAGACAATCACAGGTGTGTTCCCTAAAATCCTAAAGGATGGCTTTGACGACCATTTGACAATGATCAACGGAGGACAATCGGAACACGGATTTTCAGTAGGCGGCGGATGCAATGTAGGAGTGCTCACAGTATTTGGCGGATTGTCGTATTCATATGGAAACAATGACAGTGAGGGAAAGATTTCGTTGACAGATATAAACGGAGATGGAATTCCAGATAAGGTGTTTGCCAATAAAGGCATCTTTTATGAGGAAGGAGTATACGTAAAAAAAGAAGACAAATCCGGAGAAGTACATGAGTTTAAACCAGCTCAACCATGTGGTGGAACCATTAAGATGTTCTCCAAATCATCCTCATCGTCACGTACATTAGGTGAGGATGTGGGAGTCGGAATCGGACCTGCAAGTATAAGCGCCACATTCTCACAGACTTGGGAAACCAGCAAAGTGCCTGTATTTTTCAATGATTTCAATTCAGACGGATTGATAGACATAGCACATAACGGCAAGGTATATTTCAACCATCTGGATTCAGATGGCAAACCGTCTTTTTCTGAATATTCTTCATATACAGAGAACCCATTGTCTAATATGAAGCCCGACATGATTCCTGATTTTGATGGATTCTCGACAAAAGTGGATCGTGCTGCCGTAGAAAAGTCGCTTAAGGAAAAATTTCCATTGCATGATGTTGTCAGAGTATGGAAAGCCCCATTCGACGGTCAGATCGAAATCACTGGCGATATAAAGGTGTCCTCTTCTGATGATAAAAACGCAGATGGAATAGAATATGCTATCCAGATAGAAAACAATGCGGATAAGATGAAATATCTGGCAAAAGGAGGGTCTGCAAAGATAAACAAGACGGCTAAAGTACAAAAAGGAGACAGGGTGTTCTTTAGAGTAGGAAGTAAAGAGCAAGGTGTGAACGATGAGGTCACATGGTCACCTGTCATCAGGTATATAAACAACCCTGTGGCACTGGATGTGGATGAGAACGGATTGTCGTTAACTGAATATAGTGCAAAGAATGATTACTTGGAAGGATTTATCTCTACCGCTACAGTAGAAGGACCTGCGACTGTCACAATAAAAGGTGATTATGACTTCCAAGGGGCACTGGTTCCTGTAAACCTGGTATATGAGGCAAAAACCAAAAGTAAGGAAGACGTTAGGAATAGTGAGATAGGTGCCAATGAAAAATGGTCTGTAATTGACACTGTTGTTATCACATTGGATAACAACAGTGCCAGCTCAGGTTCAAAAGAATATAGAGAGATCAATGTCAGTGAGAATGATGTCCTTGTCCTCTCATTTGACATAAAGTCGGATGCCCAGATCGATCCGCGCAAAATAGTATGGTCACCATTGGTTACTGTATATAAAGAAGGTGCTATAGAAGAAGAGAAAGTTAAAATCTATCCCAAAAAGCAGATGTATAACAATGTCGCTTGTGTATATGGGCCAACAGTTATAAACGCTAAGACATTGGAGTCTGATCCGTCGTCTTCTGAATCAATAGAGTATGCGGACGACAATGTTTATCTTGAGTGCGAAACTGCAGAGTCCTTTGATGACAAGGACTTATCCATATTTATTATGGATTCTGAGGGTGTGATGGAAAAACTTGAAGCCGGAGCGAGCAAGGTATATAAAGTGGATGAGATACACGACAAGGCAGTCAGGATAATGGTATATTCCGACTCTCTTGAGAATGCATCAGCCCAGTATAAAGTGGCAGTAAAACGTGAGGTTGTCGAAACCTATGAGGATGAGATGGGAGTCACTCAGACAAAGAACTACTTCATAACCGAGAATGAAGGAATACCAGCCACAATTTATTGTCAATTTGATCCGGAAAACCAACGATTGGGATCATTGTACAGAGGATGGGGAGCATTCGCATACATGGGAACTGTTGATGGAAATGGCAATAAAACAGCTATTAATCTGTCTGATTTACATCTTGATACAGAACGCTATGAAGGATATAACGAGGATGAAATGAAGGATTGGGAGGACGATGATAATTTGAATGAGAAGATAAAAGGATTGGTCGGAAATGAATCCGCAAATGAGACTAAGTTCTTCTCTATGTGCTACAGTGGGGCGGACAATCGTTACGTGGGCGCAACAATACTCGCTTATTTGGATGGGGAGAAACAGTGTCCGTCAAGAATGGGAAATCCAGTGATTGATGTGGATTCAGAAATTCCTTCCTATGATTTCTCTTCCCAAACGTCGGATGAAGAGTATGGAGTGGCGGCATCTCCTACATTGTTGTCCACATCGTTCACTCATTCCGCCACATTGGGAGGTGGTGTCAAGGCAGGAAAGTTTGGCGTAGGAGCGAGTGGAAGCCATTCAGAAACTACGACTAAAACGGAAACTTCCGTTATGGATATGAACGGTGACGGATACCCAGATTGGCTGTCGGGCAACGATGAAAAGATAAATATTAAATTTACTGTCCCTGACGGAACATTAAAAGGAATATCGTTATCAGTAGATGACTGGGGATTGCCTGTACAGGAAGCTGAAGCCAAGGCTAACGGATTGAATGCATCTTTCACTCCATTAAAAAAAGGAGGAGATGGAGATGGCGAAGCAAACACAAATATATTCAGCAAAGCGGCTTGGTCTGTAGACAACTTGAAGAAGATTGCCAGCCAAAAAAAGACAACGGAATGTTCTGTCAGCGCAAGTGGCAATATGTCTGACGGCGAATCACACTCAATAAACGAGTGGTATGACATCAATGGAGACGGTCTGCCTGATATGGTATATGATAATGGAAAAGTCCGTGTAAATTTAGGCTATTCATTCTCAGAGGCTGTAAATATGGATGGACTGGATAATATTTGCAAAGGAGAATCATCTACCTGGGGAGCCGGATTAGGTGTCGCTGTCACGCTTCAGGGAAAGGCCAATATTAGTGTCGGCACTAATGCCACATTTACAGAAACCTATGGCACGCATCAATATATGGATGTCAATGGAGATGGCTTGCCTGATAAAGTATTTTACGATGATCCTAAAACGCCTGGTGTCACTGGAGATTACTACGCTAATATCAATACTGGATCTGGATTTGATTCAAATAAGTGGTATCTGTCAGGATCTCCTATAAACAAGTCAAAATCGACAGCCGCTTCTGTTTATGGTAACGGAGGCGCTACTATTCCTGCTGGATGGATTGTTACCGTGACTCCATTTGTGTCAGGAGCGACAACGGATGCTGTCAGCAAAACACAGAAAGCGATGTCAGATTTCGACGGTGACGGATTCCCTGACCTATTGGAGTCGGATAGTGAGACAAGTTTGAATGTCCGTTATTCAAAAGTCGGAGCTACTAACAAGTTGAAGAGCGTTACCACTCCATTCGGTGGTAGATATGAGTTGGAGTATATACATTCCACTCCTACTCAGCAGCATCCTGGAGGAAAATGGGTGATGTCTAAGTTGACTGTGACAGATACTCAAAGAGACATCAACGACTGTCCTCCTGTAGTTTCCGTGTTTGACTATGCTGGCGGTAAGCGAGACAGACGTGAGCGTGATTTCTACGGATTTGCGGAGGTCAGAACAAAAAGAATGAATGTCAACGATGAAGGAAAATCGGTTGTGGAGAGCCAGATTGTGCAGAATTATGATGTGACAAACTACTATTCTGCAGGAACAGCTATCGGCTCTTATGTCTGCGACGCTGATCAGAAACAATTCTTCAGCAAGGAGACTTCTAAATTGAATATGTATGATGTTTCTGGTAAAGGAAACGTTACTAATGGTAGAGAGGTGTCCGCTACGGCATCGTTTGATGAAAATGGTCGTTACTTCGTTGCTCCTTTTGAATCTACGACAAAGAGATTTGAGGAAGATTCGGAGACAACAACCAATATTGTTGAGAACAAGTATGGCAATTTTGGTAATCTGACTGAATACAAATATACAGACGGCATCACGAACAAAAGCTACACTACAACCATCACGTATAAAGATTATGATGAGGAGACGGGAGTGTTCGGTTTGCCTACGGAAGTGAAAGTGGAGTCGGACGGAAATCCGATGCGTCACGTCTCAGCTGAATACGATGGATCGGGCTACAACCCTACGTCGATGACCAAGATGACCCAGTATTTTGAAGGAGGTCCAGCGGAAATTGAATTCAAGTATGATACTCTTGGTAATATCATCGAGAAGATCATGCCTGAGGTGACTGAAGGAGACAACCTTATGAAGGAACGCATGACGTACACTTATGAGTACGACAAGAAGCACAGAATGTATCCGACACGTGTGACTGATGGATTCGGCTACAGAAGTGATATGTTCAACTACGACTACCGCTATGGTATTCCATTGAGTGTCAAGGATATGAACGGCTTCATCACTGAGTATGAGATCGACGATCTTGGACGTGTGACGAAGGTGACTGCCCCTAATGAGTTGAGCTCTGGAGCTCCTTACACGATTCTATACCATTATGGGGATGTGGACAGTTTACGATATGCGAGAACTTACCATTATGATCCTCAGCATCCGAAAGAGGCGATGGTCACAGCATCCATTGTGGATGGTCTAGGAAGAGGCTATCAGGTGAAGAAGAATGCCGAGGTTGGAGAAAAACGACAGATGATTGTGAGCGGACTTACAAAGTTCGACCGACTTGGCCGTGAGATTGCCCATTTCGCGCCGACCACTTGCGATCTTAACGATTTCGGAATGACTCCTTTCGACAAAACGCTACAGTTGGATGAGGTCAAATATGACAAATTCGACAGACCTGTGGAGCAGACAGCCTTCTCAAAATATAGTGACGCCTACACAACGTACACAAGTTATGAGATCGAAGAGGGTAAGTTGAAGACACATGTGATGGATAAGAATGGAGAAAAAAATGTATTGAGTGTCAGCACTTACACAGATGGAACGGAGCATACATTGAAGACTGTCAAAGAGCATAAAGATAAAGACGGTGGAGCTCCAGCGACGACGAAATTCGATTTCGACGGAATCGGTCAGCTGCTTAAAGTCACAGATCCTGCAGGTAAATTCACTGAGTACACTTACGATATGGCAGGCCGCAAACTGTCGGTTGCCAATCCTTCTGCAGGAACGACTACGTTCACATACGACAATCTTGGCAACGTCTTAACAAAGACGACAGGCAAGGGCGACGTGGTGACATACAAGTATGAGTACAACCGCTTGGTGGAGCAGATATACGGCAACGACAAGTGGAAGAACAATGTGAAATACACTTACGGAGGCGTGGACGCAAAGCACAACAGAGTCGGACGACTTGCGTTGGTGGAAGACGGAAGCGGAGCCCAGGAGTACTTCTATGGCAAGATGGGAGAGGTGGAGAAGATCCGCAGAACCATCATCATCCCTGGCATCGACGTCGCAACATACACGACCGAGTGGAAGTATGACTCTTGGAACAGAATTCAGGAGATGATCTATCCAGACGGAGAGAAGATTAAGTATTATTATAATTTGGGTGGCCAGTTGCAACGAATTCTTGGACAAAAGAATTATATTTGCACGTATGTCGACTCTATCAGATATGATAAGTACGAGCAGCGATCTTACATCAAATATGGAAACGGTACAGAGACGACGTATGATTATGACCCAGTCAACAGACGTCTGGATACGATGACTGTCAGCAATGAAAAGAGCAAGGCAGAGGGAGCTAAGGGATTGTTCCTCAATAACATATATAAATACGATGCTGCAGGAAACATCACCAGTGTAGAGAATACTGCAGCATTGAATTCTGGAATCGGCGGAACGATGACGCATAAGTATACGTACGACGACTGGTACAGACTGGATACAGCGACAGGCGACTTCAACTCGTTTGATGGCAACAAGACAGCAAATTATCAGCTTGTGATGGGATACGACAACCTGTACAACATCACATCGAAGAAGATGGCTATGACCCAGACCAACTTGCAGTTTGCAGGCACATTGTCGGCAGGCCATGAGTTCATCTACAACTATAGCAACGACAACCCAATGCAATTGGCATCGGTAGAGACGAAGCAGTATAATGTGGACGGAACAATTGCTGATGTGGACGAAGCATTGGCAAAGAATCTTCATACTCAGAACTATGAGTTTGATAAAAATGGAAACATGATCTCAGTGTCTGTAGCAAAGAATGAGGAGCCAAAACCAGAGGTGGAGAATCCAGAGTCGGAGACACCTGGAGATGAAGAGAATCCAGAGGACCAGAATCCTGGAGATGACCAGCAGGCATCAGAAGGAGCAGAAGAGAAAGACGTGTTGAAATCCTTCCTATGGGATGAGGAGAACCGCCTACTTGCCGTGAACAACAACGGAAGCGTCTCATGTTACTTCTACGATGCGGCAGGAGAACGTACAGTGAAGTTGACGAGCGAGACAGAAATGGTTCACGTCAATGGAAAGAAGGTTGGCGGAAATGATGCAGTGACTAAGTTTACTGCTTACGTGAGTCCTTATTTCGTAGTCTCAAATGGAGGTGCCTACACAAAGCATATCTATGCGGCAAGCCAGCGAATCGCTTCCAAACTTGGCAATGTGGATGGATTTGGAGCAGATCCGAGAAGAGTGGAGCAGGCAGGAGGATTGAAGAAAACCGATAATCTTGCTACCACAATCAAAGCCCGCTATGAATCCCTTGGAATAGACTATGAAGAGGCCAAGAAAGAGGAGGTGTTGCCAGATTCCACAATGGACTCAGAAGAACCAGAGAATCTTGTATTCTTCTATCATCCAGACCATCTTGGATCAACATCTTACGTGACGGATGCTGATGGAAACATCGCCCAGCACATTGAATACATTCCATACGGCGAGGTATTCGTGGAAGAGCGTAATTCCCAATTCTTTACTAATTTCTTGTTCAATGCCAAAGAGTTGGACAACGAGACAGGTTTGTACTACTACGGTGCAAGATATCTGGATCCTACGGGAGCAATGTGGCTATCTGTAGATCCTGTCTTCCATGCAGGTACAAGTCCATATGCGTATTGCTTAGGAAATCCAGTGAAGATGGTGGATCCGGATGGAAGGGTGGAATTTTTTAAAACCGATGGAAAACATAGTTTTAGTGGATTCGATATAAGTGATAAAACAAAATATGTTGTAAAGAATAGGAAAGAACTCAGAAAATTAAAAAGAGGCAAGATGACTTTGGATCAAGCAAAATCGGCAGTACGTCTGCCAAGTGATCTTGTCTTACAAACTTCGTTAGACGTATTGGAAAAAACAAATGAGGCAGGAGGCTTAAGTGAAATTGGTGCTATTGTAGGTAAAAAAGGTCAGGTAGTAATTGGTGAACCTGGTCCACCAGCTACGGAGAATACGACAGTTCTAGGAGGAAGTTTGCCAGATTATGACTTTCCTATGTCAGAGGTAGAAGCATCGATACACTCACATATGACAGAATGCTTAAATTTGGATTCTGAACTAAAAATGAAGTTTAGCGATGCTTATATAGCTGGTCCAGGTGACCCTGAAGTTTTCAACCAATATGATTGTAATATTATAGTAGGAAAGCGTGGGGCTCCTACGAAAGAATATGATGGAACTGATATGGCAGGAAATAAAATATTCAAGACTTATAAAGATAACAGACGTGAGGGAATCGGTATATTTGGTAGATATATCGAAAGAGGAGATAATGCAACTCTTTGGTTAAATAAAGAAGCGGTCTTAAAAATCATCAATTATGGTAAAACTCAAGAGTAATATATTTAGCATAATAATCCTTTGGTGGGTTTGTGGATGGTATATTCAACCATTATTTGCCCAAATGACAGAAAACAAACAATTTGAAATTGTTGTTATAATCGACGGTGATTTGTGTACGAATATGAGTTTGTGTGCATTAAAAAATGGAATAAGTAAGGAAATAAAAATAATGAAGAAAAATTTGGGCAATATTGTCATTTCAGAAGATGACTTCAGCGAACTGATGAAATCAGACTCGATAAAAGTTCGATGCAGATTTTCTTCAAAAAAAGATTTGATGGCAAAATACCTGACTTTTTCAATTGATAAATATTTCTATGATAAGGATTCCGGTCCTTTAGTGAACATATACACTTTGGATGATGATAGAAACAAACGTATGTTTAAGGGACTTAAAAGAAAATATTTATATTATATTGTAAGTCAAATTATTATCCAAAACTTCAATCGGCCTCTTAATGAAATACAATTTCGTGAAATTAAGTATTGAGTCATCAATCTTGGTCTTGATTCAATATCTTACATAAGTTGGTATTATGTGATGAGGAATGCAAAGGGCGGAACGCCCTTGCCCCCACACCTTCCGCGAGTGCGTAAGCACGAGCGGAAAAGAAAATGAAACATAGCGAAGATGATTTCAAAAAGATAATTATCTTTACAAACATCAAAAGCGATCTTTATAAATTCTGGTAATCCCAGATGGCTGAGTTCATGAAATGAGGATTCCAAAGGGCGGAACACCCTTGCACCCATCCCCTTCGAGCGAGCCGTAAGTCGAGCGAGAAAGTCATTGTTCCTGACGCAAAATCGAATAAACCGACACCATAATGATTAAGGTCTTCGACCTCAACCATTATGGAATCGGCTACCGTCGCGAGCGATAAAGGGTCTACGACCCTTGGAAAAAATGGCAATACCAAACTGGAAAATAATTATCTTTGCAGATGTCAAGATTATAGCATGACAGATGGATTGTTTCAAAATACGAGGATTGCAAAGGGCGGAACGCCCTTGCCACCACACCTTCCGCGAGCTCGTAAGGGCGAGCGAGAAAAGAAAGAATGTAAGAGATGTAAATTATTTAAAATCATTAATTTTACACCGTCGATACAAAAAATACGACAAGCGATCTTTTGACAATGTTCCGATTTGAGAATACATTACTGGAATGCCTCTATAAAAGTGGCGAACCAGTTCCCCCTTCAGGGGGCTAGGGGGCTTGTTCAACATCTTACGTCACAGACGCCGATGGAAACATTGCACAACATGTGGAATACATTCCATACGGAGAGGTCTTTGTGGAAGAAAGAAACCATTCTTTCTCAACCAATTTCTTGTTCAATGCCAAAGAGTTGGACAATGAAACTGGTTTGTACTACTACGGAGCTCGCTATCTTGATCCTACGGGGGCAATGTGGTTGAGTGTGGATCCGATGTGGGAGAAGTATATAGACGCTAATCCTTATAATTACTGTCATGGAAATCCAATAAATATGACAGATCCTACGGGAATGTTTGAAGTAAAACAATATTCTGATGAAGAATTAGGGAATCTAAATCTGACCAGAGAAGAATATTCCAAATTTAATACTCTTGCCAAAAATCTTTCAAATATGTTAGACAAAGAAACTGTTAAAGGATTAGAAAATATAACAGGAAGATATGGTAAGGTACAAGAAGATTTTTCCCCAGGAGAAAACTCTCCTTTAATAGAAATTACGCCGGGCTCAGGAGCGGAAGCAGATCATTATGGAAATATTAAAATAGGCTCTGATCTTATAAAAGATTGGTTAAATTCTGATGATGAATATTTGAAGTCTGGAAAAAACTACACTGCATTTGCAGAAAAAACTTTTATGATGGCTCTACTTATCATCCATGAATATGCTCATTGGGGAGATAGACGATCTAATAATGGATGGATAACAGGGCAATTTCCAGAACTCCAAGTTATGCAAGGTCTGGAAAATGTTAAAGGTTATTCATTGTGGGGTTGGGATTCAGACTCAATAAAAGACGGAATACAGGGCAAATCATATTCTGGTCATCGAGGAACTGATGCTACTACTTTATTTGGAGGAAAAAACAAAAATGGAAGGTACAATGTATTGGATGTAGTGTCAAATCAGGATACGGATAAATTAAAGTGGCAAGTTAATCCATCAAATTCAAATCCTTGGTTGAAAAGGGAATATGGTGGAGATACCAAAATACTTGAAGTTTTAGGCTTTTCAAAAAAGAAAACTAAATAGAAATATTATTAAATATGTGATAGTTTTATGGCAAATTTGAAGTTGTTTTTTTCTGTATTTTGCTTAATATTATTATCTTTCTTCAAAGTGAATTCCAAGGAGTTGATGTGTGAGGTAGATAGTTCAAAATTAATAAAGCATGAATACGTTGATTTAGGTCTTCCTAGTGGAACCCTTTGGGCAACAATGAATATAGGTGCCTTTTCTTTAGAAGATGATGGCGATTTTTTCTCTTGGGGTGAAGTTCGTTCTAAAAAAATATATAGTTTGAGTAATTATATGTTAGGAAAGGGGGACGATAATGATGAAGAATCTCTAACTCCAACAAAATATAATGATGATCCTAAATACTCAGTGGTTGATAGTCTGTACACTCTTTCAACGGACGACGATGCTGCTTTTGTTGAATGGGGGACGGAGTGGCGTATGCCTACATATGCAGATTTTTTAGAATTAATAAAAAACTGCAAATGGAAATGGAAAAAAATCAATGGGAATTACGGTTATAAAGTTAAGGCAAAAAATGGGAATTGGATTTTTCTTCCAGCGGCGGGTTTAAGGTATAATGATCAACATGATTACAGAGATGAATCTTTTTATTGGACATCCACTTTATATGAAAAAAATTCTCAAGCGGCTAGACTCCTTTATTTCAATTCTAAAATAAAGGAAATGATGGCGGCTAATCGTTGCTCAGGTTGCACTATACGTCCTGTTCGTATTGATAAAGCTAAGTGATAATATTCATGATTTAGTTGTTAATGCGATGAATTGCAAAGGGCGGAACGCCCTTGCCTCCGTCCCATTCGAGCGAGCCGAAAGGCGAGAAAAGAAAGAATTGAAGAGATGTAAATTATTTAAAATCATTACTTTTACACCGTCGATTCAAAAAATACGACAAGCGATCTTTAATAGTTTTCCAAACTGAGATTCTATTATAGGAGTGTCTCTACAAAAGTGGCGAACCAGTTCCCCCTTCAGGGGGCTAGGGGGCTTGTTCTACTTCCTATGTGACAGATGCCGACGGCAATATCGCCCAGCACATCGAATACATTCCATACGGCGAAGTCTTTGTAGAAGAAAGAAACAATTCATTCTCTACTAATTTCTTATTCAATGCCAAGGAACTTGACAATGAAACAGGTTTGTACTACTATGGTGCAAGATACTTGGATCCTACGGGTGCAATGTGGCTGAGTGTGGATCCTGTCTTCCATGCAGGTACAAGTCCATATGCGTATTGCTTAGGAAATCCGGTGAAGATGATTGATCCTAATGGAGAGGATGAATGGACGGTAGATCAAGAAGGAGTTATTTCTAAAATAGGTGAAAATACGGATGTTGATATCTTCTATGGATTAGATTCAGAAGGCAATAGAGTCAGTGAAATTTCGTTTTCATATGGAACAATAGAATCTATTAATGAAGATTTTAAAAGTTATGAAGATGGTGATTTCTCATTGTCTTATGTTAATGTTAATAATAGTGACTTAGCTAAAGACCTATTTGAATTTTTGTCTCAACCTAGTTCATTTGATGCAGAAGACAATACTGGTGTAGAATGGTCATTGCTAATTATGGATGGGGAAAATATTTTGTCTTCTTCGCATGAACCTTTTTGTGAACGTGCCGGTTATGAAATATTGAAAAATAAAACAGGAGAATGTGTTCTGTTTGAACATTATCATTGTCATCCGAATAATAATCCATTCCCTTCAGGAACAGCTGACGGAAGTGGAGACATTCCAGTTATGAAACGCCTAAAAAAATGGGGAATTGCTTCTGACGTTACATTATTTTCGATATATCTTCCAAAAGAAAAACGTTATAGAGAATACTATGAAAATTCAGCGTATGAAATGCCAGAATTGGAAATTGTTGCACCTAGAATATACAAGTAGTATGGTTAAGTTTTATATAATAATATTGCTCATTATACAACCAAAATTTATTCTTGCACAAGATGAGGTTTTGCAAGGTGAGGATGATTATATATATGATTTTGATACTGTAGTGCCGATATTTTCAGTAAATGATGATATGTTAGAGATAGCATTAGATTCTATGTGTTCTTATTTTGGAAACATAGAATCGATTCCCAAACAATGGGACTTGGTGCTATCATATATAGATTCTGAAAAAATTAACTTTTACTTTTCACTACCCTTTTTCCTTTCAATTCATAAGGTTGGATATGGCGTTTTAAGGTATAAGGATTTTTTATTTGTTATAAGAGGTATTAAATATTCTGGTCTTGTTGAAACAACGGATAAGGTGAATGTGTGCATGTGTACTTCGTACCCATGTTTCACATGGGATCCACCTTCTGCTCTGTTTGTCCGTGAGAATGATACGCTTTATAAGGTTTATATTACAAAATAGTTTTGGATTTTTTTCTGCTTTATTTTATGCAGAATCTATACTGTTGCTTTTTCCTTTTCTGTCCTTGCGAGTAGTGCGTAAGAGCGAGAAAAATGAAAAGGAATATAAATCAGTTGTTGTTGCAAACGTTAAGATTACAGCATGATAGATGGTTTATATGATAATACGAGGAATTGCAAAGGGCGGAACGCCCTTGCCCCCACCACCTCCGAGCGAGCCCGTAAGGGCGAGCGAGATGTATAATATGTATGACGGCATTGCTTAAAGAACAAAATATTTGTCAAAAAAGCTTGCTGGATGTAATAAATTGCTTACATTTGCGTCATGGAGAAAGATATAAGAGAAACATATCATTCGCAAGAATATGATTCATACTATGCAAGTCTGGATATAAAAACACAGACAAAGTTTGACTATATGGAGTCTATCATAAGAACACAGTATGTTGTCAGCAATAAGTTTGTAAAGCATCTGGAAAATACTGAATTTTATGAGGCTAGAATATCAGTCGGCAATAATGAACATCGTACAATACTATTCGCGATTGATTCTGTTTCTTTCATGGAGTGCAAACGAGTTCTCTTCTTAAATTCTTTTCTCAAAAAGGATACAAAACAATATAAAAGAGAAATTGAAAAAGCTCGTCAAATTATTAACAATTATATTAGGGAGGAGTAGGACTATGATTAAACTAGATGAAAATAAATTGTCAAAATTGACAAAAGGAACAGACCATTTGAACGAGAAGTACGGAGAGAAAGGATCTGTTAGCCGTGAAGAGTTTGATGCTAAGTCTTTGGCTTGGTATTATGCAGGACTTTTGCGAGATGAGAGAAAACGTCAAAATATAACTCAGCAACAATTGGGTGATTTAATTGGAAAGAAACGCGAATATATATCATCTTTGGAGAAAGGGAAAACAGATATGCAGCTTAGTACATTCATGTTGATTGCCAATGTCTTAGGCTTAAAATTTTCTTTGGTTGCAGGATAAAATTCCATTGCTTACGACAACCTGTACAACATCACTCCGTGAACAACAACGGAAGCGTGTCATGCTATTTCTACGATGCAGCTGGCGAAAGAACAGTGAAGTTGACAAGTGAGACAGAGATGGTTCACGTCAATGGAAAGAAGGTTGGTGGAAATGATGCTGTAACTAAGTTTACTGCTTACGTGAGTCCATACTTCGTAGTTTCTCATGCGGATTACAGAGATGTTGATTTGCTTCTTCATGAGGTAAGGTATGATTATAAATGCAAAAGAAATACATTTAAATATAGATATTGTGCGTCAGGAGGTGCTTCTCACTCATGGAAAAATACATATTTGAGAAGAAAAGGGCTAAAAAAATAGTTCTCTTTGCAGATGTCAAGATTATAGCATGATAGATGGTTTATATGGTGAAATGAGGATTTCCAAGGGCGGAACGCCCTTGCCCCTTGCCCTCTTCGAGCGAGCCGAAAGGCGAGCGAGAAAAGAAAGAATGAAAAATTATATTTGAAATATATATTTGCCAAATCAAACGAATGTGTTACCTTTGTGGCATAGTAACAATCAAAAAATATAAGTGGTTATGTGCATACCGGGTACAGCGATGAGTCGCTACATAAATTTCTACACAGATTTCGCCTTCAAGAAGATATTTGGTACGGAGGAGAACAAAGACTTACTAATTAGTTTTTTGAATGCTCTTCTTGATTTGAAGGGGGATGGCGAGATCAAAGACCTGACCTATCTCAACAGCGAGAATCTTGGTGAAGATATCAGAGAAAGACGTGCCATTTATGATGTGTACTGCCAGACAAAGGGAGGCGACCTGTTTATTGTGGAGATGCAGAAAGCGAAGCAGGACCATTTCCAGGACCGCTCCATCTACTACTCATCTTTCGCAATCCGAGAGCAGGGACAGAAAGGAAAGAAGGACAATATGCCGTGGGATTATTGCTTGTCTCCAGTTTATGTTGTCGGCATTCTTAATTTCGAAATGGACGAGACCAACAGGTCGGATAGGGTAATATCCAAAGTCAAACTGAAGGATGAAGACAATAAGGATTTCAGTGACAAACTGAATTTCATCTTTGTGGAGATGCCTAAATTCAGGAAGACAGAGGCCGAGTTGGAAACGTTTATGGACAAGTGGTTGTATGTCATCAAGAACCTCTACCGTCTGCAGGACAAACCAGCCGCATTGACGGAAGGAATCTTCAAAAAACTGTTTGAAGTGGCGGAAATAGCGGCATTCTCTAAAAATGAGCGTTATGACTATGAAGAGAATCTAAAAAATTATCTTGATTGGTTTAATGTCATGAGAACTGTTAAAAATGAGGGAAGAGCAGAGGGAAGAGCAGAAGGAGAATTAGCTTTACTCACAAAACAGGTGCTCGCCAAGAAAGAAAAAGGCAAAACAGCGTCTGAAATTGCAGAAATGTTGGAGGTAGACATTGAAGTTGTAGATGAGATATTGAATGGTCTGAAATGACAAGAGGACAACAATTGTGACATTTACTTACGGAGAAACCTACACAAAGCACATCTATGCCGATGCTCAAAGTTTACTGACAATTCGTTAAACTTACATTATACAGTGTGGATTATGCGGTCTGGATCATGAATTATGCTTCAGACCGCCTTTTTTGTCTACTTTTTTGCACTATTAAGCAACTTTTTTCTAATTTTGTCCCAAATACGTCCTTTCTAAGGGCGTTTACGTGTATCTAAAAGAAAAAAGAAAACAATATAAAAACATGGGTTTACTAGATTTAAGTGAACAGGAGATTCTAAGACGTGAAAGTCTTAAGGCATTGCGTGACATGGGTATCGAGCCATACCCAGCAGCAGAGTATAAGGTTTCTGCTTATAGCACAGACATCAAAGAGCAGTTTAAGGACGACGCTGAAAGATGGAACCTTTCCATCGCAGGTCGTATCATGAGCCGCCGTATCATGGGTAAGGCTTCGTTCGCTGAAATTCAAGATTCCAAAGGTCGTATTCAGGTTTACATCTCTCGCGACGACCTGTGTCCGGGTGAGGATAAGGAGATGTATAACACTGTATTCAAGAAACTTCTAGATATCGGTGATTTTGTTGGTATTAAGGGTTATGCTTTCCGCACACAGACTGGCGAGATCTCAGTGCACTGTGCTGAGCTTACTGTGTTGAGCAAGAGCCTTAAGCCACTTCCAATCGTAAAATATAAGGATGGCGTGGCATACGATGCGTTTGATGATCCTGAGCTTCGCTACCGTCAGCGTTATGTCGATTTGATCGTCAACGACGGTGTGAAGGAGACTTTCCTTAAACGTGCCACTATCGTCCGCACTATACGCAACATCTTGGATAACGCAGGATACACAGAGGTAGACACTCCTATCTTGCAGAGTATCGCAGGTGGTGCTTCTGCCCGTCCGTTTATCACTCATTTCAATGCTCTCAACCAGGATATGTATATGCGTATCGCTACGGAGCTCTACTTGAAGCGCCTTATCGTAGGTGGTTTCGAGGGTGTGTATGAGATGGGTAAAAACTTCCGTAACGAGGGTATGGACAAGACTCACAACCCTGAGTTCACTTGTATGGAGCTTTACGTCTCTTACAAGGATCTGAATTGGGGTATGGACTTCACAGAGAAGATGCTTGAGCAGATCTGTATCGCTGTCAACGGAAAACCAGAAGTTGAGATTGACGGAAAAGTTATCTCATTCAAGGCACCATTCCGTCGCCTTCCAATATTGGATGCAATTAAGGAGAAGACAGGCTACGACCTATATCCAATGAGCGAGAATGAGATCCGTGAGGTGGCTAAGAAGCTTGGCATCGAGGTCGACGAGACTATGGGCAAGGGCAAACTTATCGACGAAATCTTCGGTGAGACTTGTGAGGGCGACTTCATCCAGCCTACTTTCATTTGCGATTATCCAGTGGAGATGTCTCCGCTTACAAAGATGCACCGTTCTAAGCCAGGATTGACTGAACGCTTCGAGCTTATGGTCAATGGTAAGGAGCTTGCAAACGCATATTCTGAGCTTAACGACCCAATTGATCAGGAGCAGAGATTTATCGACCAGATGAAGCTTGCTGATAAGGGCGACGACGAGGCGATGATCATCGACCACGACTTCCTACGCGCACTTCAGTACGGTATGCCTCCTACATTTGGTATCGGAATTGGTATCGACCGTCTGGTGATGCTTATGACAGGTAAGTTCGCTATCGGTGAGGTGATGTTGTTCCCTCAGATGAAGCCAGAGACAACACAAGCTAAAGACGCGACATCAAAATATGTAGCGCTTGGAATTCCAGAGGCTTGGGTAGAGGTGATCCAGAAGGCTGGTTTCATGACAATCGAAAGCTTGAAGGAGTGTAATCCAAACAAACTACACCAGGACATCTGCGGTTTGAACAAGAAATACAAGTTAGAGCTCACTAACCCAACTAAAGAAGAGGTTGCGGAGTGGGTATCGAAAGTAAATTGATAGTTGAGTTAATAATTGATAGTCGAGGATGATGATCTGTAGAGACACACGGACGTATGTCTCATTGCAAGATTCCAAATCCAGCAAGATAAAAAATCCTGTATGATTCAATAAATCTAGGCTATTTGATTTTTAATTAATTTTAGTGATGCAGAAAACGCAAAAAACGATAGCGGTGATGGGCGGCGGAAGTTGGGCTACGGCCTTGGCTAAAGTCTGCTTGGCTAATAAAGATAGACATATCAACTGGTACATGCGTCGTCCGGAGCAGATAGAGGAGTTTAAGCAGACGGGACATAATCCGTCTTACCTCGTGTCGGCTCACTTTGATGTTGAGAGAATATCGTTTTATTCCGACATCAACGAGGCGGTGGCCAATTCAGACATCTTGATTTTTGCCACACCGTCGCCATATTTGAAAAGTCATTTGGAGAATTTGACAGAATCTTTGGAGGACAAGATTGTTATTTCGGCAATTAAGGGAATTGTTCCGGATGAGAACCTTGTTGTCTCTGAGTATTTCAAGAAAAAATATGGTGTTAAGGAAGAGAATATTCTGGTGGTGTCAGGACCTACGCATGCGGAGGAGATCTCGTTGGAACGTCTGTCATTCCTTACTGTCGGATGCAGCTCAATGGAACGCGCTGAAGAGGTGGCGGAAATATTGAACTGCTCATATTTGAAGACGCGAATACTTGATGATATCTACGGAATTGAATATGCGTCAGTGCTAAAGAATGTCTATGCTATAGCTGCGGGAATCTGTCATGGCATGAAACTGGGCGACAATTTCCAGGCTGTCCTTATTTGCAATGCCATTCAGGAAATGGACAAGTTCCTTAATGTGGCCACACAGAAGAGCAGAAATATATGTGAACCAGTTTTCCTTGGCGACTTGCTTGTGACTGGCTATTCAAAATTCTCACGCAACCGTTTGTTTGGCACGATGATAGGTAAAGGCTACAGTGTGAAGACGGCTCAGGTGGAGATGGAGATGGTGGCTGAAGGCTATTACGGAACCAAATGTATCACTGAGATCAACAAGACTCTCAATGTTGAGATGCCGATTCTCGAGGCTGTCTACAATATTCTGTATGACCGTGCGATTGCAGCGTTCGAAATGCGTAAATTGATTACAAAGTTGAAGTAAGATTTATGAAACGAATCATTTTGTTTATCTTGTCGATGCTCGCTTTTATTTCGGTAGAGGCAAAGACAACATTTAAGGTGGAAGGTCCACATAATGTGTATAGGCGCATTCGTGTGATTAACCAGACTTCCCAAGAAAATTTTGATTGTCGATTTGTCTTGTTGAAGGAAAATGAAGATGGATTATTGACTCGTGGTGATGTGTATGGAATATACCATCTGAAGGGCAGAAACGACATAGACACTAATACAAGATGGATAGACAAAGGCACTTTGGTCGGAATCGAAATGCCGGCTGGCTTTCCTGAGGATGTTGAGGTGTCTGTAGAGTATAACAGCGTCGCCATTCGTGTCACTTTGCTCGACAAAAACAGCAAGTTCGAGTCGTTCTAAGATAATTAAAGGAAATAAAAAACAAATAAAAAGAATAATGGAAAACATGAAACTTAACGTGGAGAATGCCTTCGTTTGCAAGGAGCTTCACATGTCAATGTCTGCTATCAAGGGTTACGAGCAGCAGGTGAAAGAGGCACAGGAGATGCTTCACAAGGGTACAGGTCTTGGTAACGACTTCCTTGGATGGTTGACTCTTCCTTCTTCTATCACAGAGAAGTTTATGGATGAGATCATCGCCGCTGCTAAGGTATTGAGAGAGAAGTGTGATTACGTTGTTGTCGCTGGTATCGGTGGCTCATACCTTGGTGCTCGTGCCGTAATCGAGGCTCTTTCTAACTCTTTCGCTCCATATATCAAGAGCTCAAAGAACCCAACTATCCTTTACGCTGGTAACAGCATCAGCGAGGATTATCTTGCAGAGCTTTCATCATTCCTTAGCCGCAAGCAGTTTGGTATCATCAACATCTCTAAGTCGGGTACAACTACAGAGACTGCTCTTGCATTCCGTATCCTAAAGACTCAGCTTGAGGAGCAGGTTGGTAAGGATGAGGCTCGTCAGAGAATCATTGCTGTTACAGACGCTGCTAAGGGTGCTCTTCGTACTCTTGCTACAAAGGAGGGTTACAAGACATTCGTTATTCCTGATAATATCGGTGGTCGTTTCTCAGTTCTTACTCCAGTAGGTTTGCTTCCTATCGCAGTTGCTGGTTTCGATATCAAGAAACTTGTTGCTGGTGCTGCTTCTATGGAGAAACTTACAGCTGAGGATGTTCCATTCTCAAAGAACCCATCTGCTATCTACGCCGCTACTCGTAACGAGCTTTACCAGAAGGGCAAGAAGATTGAGATTTTGGTTAACTACAACCCTAAGTTGCACTACATCGCAGAGTGGTGGAAGCAGCTTTACGGAGAGTCTGAGGGTAAGGATCTTAAGGGTATCTTCCCAGCTGCAGTAGATTTCTCTACAGACCTTCACTCAATGGGTCAGTGGATTCAGGAGGGTGAGCGTTCTATCTTCGAGACAGTTATCTCAATCGCTCGTCCATCAAAGAAGATCCAGGTGCCTATGGACGCTGAGAACCTTGACGGTCTTAACTTCGTAGGTGGCAAGAACGTTGACTACGTTAACAAGCAGGCTGAACTTGGTGTTATCATCGCTCACACAGACGGTGGTGTTCCTAACTTGCATATCAACTTGCCTTCACTTAACGAGTTCTACATCGGTCAGTTGTTCTACTTCTTCGAGAAGGCTTGTGGTATCTCTGGTTACTTGCTTGGTGTTAACCCATTCAACCAGCCAGGTGTTGAGGCATACAAGAAGAACATGTTCGCTCTACTTGGCAAGCCAGGTTATGAGGAGGCTACAAAGGCAATGAACGCACGTCTTGGCAGATAATCATTTGAATCTGATTGATTCTATATATGGCGACG
>Ga0256871_1000057_pt1 | contig 33363 bp, 34 predicted proteins | sample RumenRJG_07RNA_FD_185439 | JGI IMG/M metagenome (GOLD analysis project Ga0256871, IMG submission 185439) | Metatranscriptome of bovine rumen microbial communities from Lethbridge, Alberta, Canada - Rumen RJG_07 (Metagenome Metatranscriptome) | ecosystem: Host-associated > Mammals > Digestive...
AAGACTTCGTCTTTTTATGAGAAAAGGAGGTTGGATTTCGATAAGAAAATGGAAAATGATTCACAGATTACAATTCATCGAACCCACGTTAAATAAGAAAGATTTTTCTTCATCTGATATTCTGTCTATCTGTACGCCACAAGAGTTTATAGAAAAATATCTTGTTTGAATTGTATGTCATACAATCTGTTATCTGCGGAAATGAATAAACTGACAATGTAGATTTTGCATTGTCGAGAAATTTATAAGTGGCGATAAAGAAGTATACCATCTTGGTGCATCTCTCAATGAACTGGGAAAACGTCTTTTCGCATTCTCTCGCCTACAAATGTCAAAGTCGGTTATCCTGTGTCAGGTACGAAGTGATAATTAAAAAGAGAACCATTTGCCGTAATCCATTTTTAATAGAATTTGTTTGCCATTTTTTAATAAAATCGTAATTTTGTAACCCGTTTGTAACCTGTTTTAAGGAAAAAACTATTAAGTGGATTTAGAGAATCTATTTGAGAGAAGTGTTCGAAGTGAAAAAGGGCGTTTGTCCCTGACTTTTTCTTGTGTGACAAATCAAACTGATTATTATTGTAATAAATTGGTTGGTGGGAGATTGTGATTAAAAAAATCAAATGCTATTTGCGTCACATTTCTAGAAAACAGTTATGAAACGTCAATACAACGTGATTTAATTACGGAAAAAAATATTATGGTACGATTTAATGTGTCTCTTGAAGGAAAGACGGTGCTTGTCACGGGTGCGGCAGGATTTATCGGGTCAAACTTGGTGAAGCGTCTGTTTAAGGACGTGAAGAATATCCGTGTCATAGGACTTGATTCAATTACTGATTACTACGATGTCAATATCAAGTATGAAAGACTAAAGGAAATCGAGAATCTTGGATGTGACTGGACTTTTGTCAAGGGAGACATTGCTGATAGGGCTACTGTCGACAATATTTTCTCTGAATACAAGCCTGCTGTAGTAGTGAATCTTGCGGCCCAGGCAGGAGTACGTTACAGCATCACCAATCCAGACGCTTATATCCAATCTAATCTGATCGGATTCTACAATATTCTCGAGGCATGTCGTCATAATGAAGTGGAGCATCTTGTCTACGCGTCGTCTTCAAGTGTCTATGGATCAAATAAAAAGGTGCCATATTCCACAGACGATAAGGTGGACAATCCCGTCTCCCTATATGCTGCCACAAAGAAGAGCAACGAGCTGATGGCTCACGCATATTCGAAACTTTATAATATTCCGTCGACGGGATTGCGATTCTTCACGGTCTATGGTCCGGCTGGACGTCCGGATATGGCATATTTTGGTTTCACGAATAAGCTTCGTGAGGGCAAGACAATCCAGATTTTCAACTATGGCAATTGCAAGCGCGACTTCACTTACGTTGACGATATCGTGGAGGGTGTGGTACGCGTGATGCAGCATGCACCAGAGAAGGAGAATGGTGAGGACGGATTGCCTATTCCGCCTTACAAAGTGTATAATATCGGAAACAACTCACCTGAGAACCTTCTCGACTTTGTGACGATCCTTCAGGAGGAGTTGATCGCTGCCAAAGTGCTTCCTGCCGACTATGATTTCGAATCACATAAGGAACTTGTGCCTATGCAGGCTGGTGATGTGCCAGTGACATTTGCAGACACCACTCCATTGGAGCAGGATTTCGGTTTCAAGCCAAGCACGAGCCTTCGTGACGGATTGAGAGCCTTTGCGAAGTGGTATGCGGGATATTATGGGACAGCTAGATAAAAATTATGAAAGAATTCAAAGATATAAAGATTGCGGTAGCCGGAACTGGCTATGTTGGTTTGTCAATAGCGACGTTGTTGTCACAGAAGCATCAGGTCACAGCCGTTGATGTAATACCAGAGAAGGTAGAAAAAATCAATAATCGTATTTCGCCTATTCAGGACGAGTACATTGAGAAGTATTTTGCTGAAAAAGAACTTAATTTGACATGTACGCTTGATGGCGCGTCCGCATATAAAGATGCCGATTTCGTCGTCATCGCAGCCCCTACTAACTATGATCCTGTCAAGAATTTCTTCGACACCCATCATATAGAAGACGTGATTGATCTTGTGTTGAGTGTCAATCCGGATGCTGTGATGGTTATCAAGTCTACAATTCCTGTCGGTTATACCCGTAATCTATATGTCAGATATGCGGCTAAGGGAGTGAAGAAATTCAATCTTCTTTTCTCACCTGAGTTTTTGCGTGAGAGTAAGGCATTGGAGGATAATTTATGGCCATCGCGTATCATCGTCGGCTATCCAAAGCTTATTAAGAATGCGGAGTTTGAGGAGGAAAATCAGGCAATACAAAAAGTTACGGATGTGGAATTCTTAAAGAATGCCGCTGAAACATTCGCAAAACTTCTTCAGGAGGGAGCCATCAAGGAGAATATAGACACTCTTTTCATGGGAATGAAAGAGGCTGAGGCTGTAAAGCTTTTCGCAAATACATATCTGGCTCTACGAGTAAGTTATTTCAATGAGCTTGATACATACGCAGAGGTGAAAGGTCTTGATTCACAGGCTATTATCAATGGTATCGGTCTTGATCCAAGAATCGGAACTCACTACAACAATCCATCATTCGGATATGGTGGCTACTGTCTGCCAAAAGATACAAAGCAGCTTCTTGCCAACTACAAGGATGTGCCTCAGAATATGATGACTGCAATCGTGGAAAGTAATCGTACACGTAAGGATTACATTGCAGACGCAGTATTAAAGATGGCAGGTTACTATAGCGATAATGGGCAGTGGGATGCAAGCAAGGAGCGTCAGTGTGTGATTGGAGTGTACCGTCTGACGATGAAATCTAATTCGGACAATTTCCGTCAATCGGCTATTCAAGGAATTATGAAGCGTATCAAGGCAAAGGGAGCGGAAGTGATCATCTACGAGCCTACTTTGGCAGATGGAGATAGTTTCTTTGGCTCTAAGGTGGTAAATAATCTTGATGAGTTCAAGAAGCAGAGCCAGGCTATCATTGCCAACCGTTATGATACTTGTCTGGATGACGTGGAGGATAAGGTTTATACAAGAGATATTTTCAGAAGGGATTGATGGTGTATTGTGAGAATACTAAAGGAGTGGCACATAAATTTCATAAGTAAGTGAAGATTTTTAAGAAATTATAGTACATTTGTTTATAATAAGGGGGTGATATTCTTATTTGTAACCATATAAACATATATTTATTTGGGGGCGAAATAAGAGGATTGAGATTCCAAGTGTCAGATTCAAGTATAAAAATGAAATGAAAACAATAAAGATAAAGGGCTATAAATCATTTAGAGAGATTGAGGTTAACTTAAATAGAATCAATCTTCTAATAGGGTCAAATGGTTCTGGCAAATCTAATTTCTTATCTGTTTTCGAGATGCTTGGATGTGCATATGATCAGCGATTAGCTTCATTTGTGACAAATGTAGGAGGTGTAGACAAACTTCTCTTTCAAGGAAAGAAAGTGACTGATAGAATCGAGGTTGTAGTATCAGAAGATATGAATTCATATTCACTTACTTTATTGGAAGCAGATGGGCGATTTGTTATAGAGCATGAAAGACTTGGGTTTGAAGGTTTTTATGAGTCTAATTTTACAGATATAGCTTCAAACCAGACAGAGACTTTGCTAAAAGGCTATAACGGAATGAAGCGAGGCGAGTATATAAAGCAGTATATGTCCCAAATAAGAAAGTTCCATTTTCACGATACTGGTAGAAGGTCGCCATTTACAAATGACAGTCATGTGATAAACGACGCTTATCGAATGTACGAACAAGGACAAAATTTAGCTGCCATCCTATATCGCATTCAAAAAGAAGATCAGAAAGCGTATCGTCGCATAATTAAAGTGATACAGAGTGTTGCTCCATATTTCAATGATTTTTATTTTGAGCCAACCATTGCAGATATGATTCGTCTTCAGTGGCAGGATAAGTATAGTTCAATGATTTACGGACCAACCGACTTGTCTGACGGAACGATTCGTTTTATTGCACTTGCCACATTGTTTTTGCAACCGGTTCTTCCTAAAGTAATCATAATTGACGAGCCTGAATTGGGATTACATCCCGTCGCTATTGCAAAATTGGCAGGATTAATAAAAATCGCTGCACAACAAGGCACTCAAGTAATAATAGCAACACAGAGTTCTGAATTAATCAGCAATTTTACTCCAGAGGATGTTCTGACTGTCAATCAACGAAATGGAGAATCTTATATTGAAAGATTGGATGAGGATTCTCTTAGACATTGGCTTAATGAATACACATTGGGAGATTTGTGGAAACAGAATATACTTAAGGGAGGACAACCACGATGAAAAGGCTGATTATCGTATGTGAAGGGCAGACTGAACAAGAGTTTTGTCAAGAGGTATTAGCAACATCTCTGTTGTCGAAAGAAATATATGTAGAAGCACCCACTATTCATCAAACGAATGGAGGAATTGTTGCTTGGAATATTCTAAAAAGGCAGTTGGAAAGACATTTGAAAGAAGGTAATGCAATTGTCTCTATGTTGGTTGATTATTATGGAATAACAGATGAACACTGTTTCCCTGGTTGGAATGAATCAAAAGAAATTGCAGATAAAGTGGATCGTATGCATTTCCTATTTGAAAAGATAGCAGAGGATATGCCAGAAAAATTGAGGTACAAATTTATTCCATATATTCAATTGCATGAATTTGAAGGGCTTTTATTTAGCGATGTGGATGCTTTCAAATTGACTTTTGACGAGAAAAATATTGATTTTGAGAAAATCAGATCAGCGGCAGACTCTTTTGAGAACCCTGAATTGATTAACAATAGTCCATTGACTGCACCTTCAAAACGATTGATTGCAGCAATTCCAGGCTACAATAAGGTGATAGACGGCAACTGCGTTGCTATGGATATTGGTCTGAATAAAATCAGACTAAAATGTCCACTATTCAATGAATGGGTGGAAAAATTAGAGAATATTTAAGTATTTTTCTGATTGAGTGGCAGTGCAAATTGATAAATATCAATTGTATAGATTCCAAGAGATATTTTCAGGAGGGATTAACGGTTAGATGTCTATATGAAAATAGATTCCGAACTTCTTGACCGCTTAACTCAGCAAGCTAAATCAAACGCCAGATTGAGAATGAATTACGATCTTCGCAATTCAGAAAAAGATTTGTCGCAAAGAATGCTTAATGCGGTGGAGCCCGGTACTATTATGCCAATTCATCGTCATCCGACTACGTCTACTACAGTTGTCATCATTAGAGGATCAATAAAATATAATTTCTATGATGATAATGGAAACCTTACTGAATCGGTATTTTTAGATGCGAATGGATATGATCGAGCCGTCCAAATAGAAAAAGACCGTTGGCATAGTCTTGAGAGTTTGGAATCAGGATCGGTTTTGCTAGAAGCAAAGGATGGAGCTTGGGAACCGTATGAATTATTTGTAAAATCTTAGTGATAATTTGAATAAAAAGGTGCGTGGAGCTGTCCATTTTAATTTCGCACATAAATAATGCGGCAAAACGCATCTTTATATTAACCAATAAAACTACAATTTATGAAAGGCATTGTACTTGCAGGCGGTTCCGGGACACGCCTTTATCCGATTACTAAAGGAATATCAAAACAACTTATGCCGATTTATGATAAACCGATGGTTTATTATCCAATATCTGTTTTGATGTTGGCTGGAATCCGTGAGATCCTTATTATATCAACTCCTTTTGATTTGCCTGGATTCAAACGCCTTTTAGGTGATGGATCTGATTATGGCGTGAAATTCACGTATGCGGAGCAGCCTTCTCCTGATGGACTAGCTCAAGCTTTTACAATCGGTAAAGATTTCATAGGCGATGATTCCGCTTGTCTTGTATTAGGAGACAACATTTTCCATGGAGCAGGCTTTACTAAGATGTTGAAAGAGGCGGTCCGTACAGCTGAGGAAGATAAAAAAGCCACTGTGTTTGGCTATTGGGTGAGCGATCCAGAAAGATATGGAGTGGCGGAGTTTGACAAGGAAGGAAACTGCCTTTCCATCGAGGAAAAACCTCAAAATCCGAAGTCAAATTATGCGGTTGTCGGTCTTTATTTCTATCCTAATAAAGTTGTCGACGTTGCTGCTAATATCAAACCGTCGGCAAGAGGGGAATATGAGATCACTACTGTAAATCAGCAATTTCTGGAAGATGGAGAACTGAAAGTTCAAACTCTTGGCAGAGGATTCGCTTGGCTTGACACTGGTACTCATGATTCTCTTTCTGAGGCGTCGACATACATTGAGGTACTAGAGAAGCGTCAAGGCTTGAAAATCGCTTGTCTTGAAGGTATCGCTTATCGTCAGGGCTGGATTGATGAGGCTCGTATGAGAGAATTGGCAAAACCAATGCTTAAGAATCAATACGGTCAGTATCTATTGAAGGTGATTGAGGAAATGAGGGATGAGGAAATGAGGATGTGAGGTCGTGAGTTAATGTGTTTTTGAGGGGATGCAGGATTTTCATAATTTACAAATATGGAGTAAAAGTCATGAGCTTACACTTCATGTATATGATATCACAAAGCAAATGTTTCCCAAAAATGAAATGTTTGCACTCACATCACAAATAAGACGAGCATCAAGTTCCGTAGCATGCAATATTGCTGAAGGATGTGGCAGAAGAACAAATGCTGACTTTTCTCGCTTTTTACAAATTGCTATAGGGTCATGTTCTGAAGTCGAATATCAAATATTATTAGCGAAAGACCTCGGATATATAGACGAAGATTCATTTGATTCACTAACAAATGAAGTTGTTTTGCTAAGAAAAATGATTATAAATTTTCAAAAGACTTTAAGGAAATAAAACCCACCAACCCATAACCCCACCAACCCATAAACCCATAAACTAAAATGAACATACTTGTAACAGGAGCTAATGGTCAGTTAGGTAATGAGATGCGTATTGTTTCACGCAAATCATCTAACAAATATATTTTTACTGATGTCAATCAGGTAGAAGGTCTTGAAACTACCTATCTAGATATTACTGATCTTGATGCTATCCGCAAAATGGTGGCTGATAGTAATGTGAAAATCATTATTAATTGTGCTGCTTGGACAAATGTGGATGCTTGCGAGACAGACGATAAATTGGCAGCTTTGGCTGAAAAACTAAATGCAGATGCTCCAAAAAATCTCGCAACTGCAATGAAGGAAGTGTCGGGAACTCTTTTCCATGTCTCTACGGATTATGTGTTTGGACAAGAACCATATAATACTCCATGTCATCCAGATCAGAAAGGTACTCCTACCGGAGTGTATGGCACAACAAAACTTCATGGAGAGCAGAACATCATCAATAGTGGATGTGAGTATGTGATTCTTCGTACTGCTTGGCTATATTCTGAGTTCGGAAAGAATTTCTGCAAGACGATGATGAATCTTACTGCAACAAAACCAAAATTGAATGTGGTTTTCGATCAGTGTGGTACTCCAACATACGCTTACGATTTAGCTGCCGCAATCTATGATATCATAGAAAATAATAAATATCAGGGAAATACAGGAGTGTATCATTATAGTAATGAGGGAGTTACCAGTTGGTATGATTTCACTAAGATGATTGCTAAGATTGCTGGAAATATGGATTGTGATATTCAGCCATGTCATTCAGATGAGTTCCCTTCTCCTGTTAAACGTCCTTCTTATAGTGTGCTTGACAAGAAAACATTCAAGGAAACATTTGGAATATCTGTGCCTTATTGGGTGGATAGTCTTGAGAAATGTATTGCAAATCTAAAAAAACAATAAAATGGAAGTTATTAAGACTGCAATAGATGGTGTAGTGATAATAGAGCCAAAGGTATTTAAGGATGCCAGAGGATATTTTTTTGAGTCATTTTCTCAGCGAGAGTTTGAAGAGAAAGTTCGCAAGATTAATTTCGTACAAGATAACGAATCGATGTCAAGCTATGGCGTGATGAGAGGACTTCATTTTCAGCGTCCTCCATTTACTCAAAGCAAACTTGTTCGTTGTGTCAAGGGGGCAGTCCTTGATGTCGCTGTGGATATTCGTAAAGGTTCACCTACATACGGGCAACATGTCGCTGTAGAATTGACAGAAGATAATCATCGCCAGTTTTTTGTGCCAAGAGGATTTGCACATGGATTCGCAGTGCTTTCGGATATTGCAATATTCCAGTATAAATGCGACAATTTTTATGCACCTCAGGCAGATGGAGGAATTTCTATTGTTGATGAAAGTCTTGGAATTGATTGGAAGATTCCTGTAGAAAATGCTCTGCTTTCAGAAAAGGACACAAAGCATGCTTTGCTAAAGGATTTTGACAGTCCTTTCTCCAATGATATGGATTTGTATCCGGAGTTTTAAGTGATTTGTAAAAAATGTTCTACCACACAAAAAAATGAAAGAAAGATCTTCCGATATAGACTTTATTTCCGGATTACTTATTCTATATATGGTTTTTATACATGTTTGTCAGTGGTTTGGATATAATGATAGACCTTTTTTCTTAAATTCTTTTAAAATATTTGGTTTTTTCATGCCTTGGTTTTTTTTTAAGGGAGGTATGTTTTTTCAATATAGAAAAATAAAGGATGTTATTATAAATAGTTTCAAAAGATTGGTAACGCCATTTATCTTATGGTCGGCAATAGGGTTATTGATATATTTTATTTTTGAAATGTTAAATGGCACAAACCATACGTACTTTTTCCGAAAAGAGATTTATTCCCTTTTATTTTTTGGTTCTATTTTTGGAAATTTGCCATTATGGTTTCTAATTTCGTTGTTTTGTGTTAGAATAATATTTTGCATAACACCTAGAAAAATCACAACAATTTTAATTTGTTGCTCTTTGACTTTGGGATTTATATTGAATTTTGTTTGTCTCTCTCAAATTCCATATTGGGTAGTAAATACAATAATGGGACTATTTTATTTTGCAATGGGATATATATTAAAAGAATATCAATATAACAGATTCATGTTTGGAATGTCAATTGTTGCGTATTTTTTAATAGCGTATTTTAACTTTACGTATGTTGATATGAGATCAAATCAAGTAATAATGGGTTGCTATTGGTTATGGCCAATAATTTCGCTGTCTGGGATTATCTGTTTGAATAATATTGTTAAAGAAATTGACGATGAAAATTTTAGCAATAGTTTATTTGGCAAATCGGTTTGTAATATTGGCAAATATAGTATGAATATTTATGTGATACATTGGCCAATTTTAATAATCATTTATAATTTATTAGAACAAGCTAAATTGATATGAAAAGCATAATAATAACAGGTGGAGCTGGATTTATAGGATCTCATGTGGTTCGCCTATTTGTGAATAAATATCCTGATTATAAGATAATTAATCTTGACAAACTAACATACGCTGGTAATCTTGCAAATCTTAAGGACATAGAAGATAAACCAAATTATAAGTTTGTGAAAATGGATATCTGTGATTTTGATGCATTCTATAAGCTGATGCAGGATGAGCAGATCGACGGAATTATTCACTTGGCTGCAGAGAGCCACGTCGACCGATCGATTAAGGATCCATTTACATTTGCTAAGACTAATGTGATGGGAACTCTGTCTTTGCTCCAGGCAGCAAAACTATATTGGGAGTCACTTCCTGAAAAATATGAAGGAAAACGATTCTATCATATCTCTACAGATGAGGTATATGGAGCATTGGAGATGACAAATCCAGAGGGCATCGAGCCTCCGTTTACAACAACAGCATCTTCAAGTGAACATCATTTGGCTTATGGAAAGGATTTCTTCTATGAGACAACAAAATATAATCCGCATTCTCCTTATTCGGCAAGTAAGGCGAGTAGTGATCATTTTGTCCGTGCCTTCCATGACACATATGGAATGCCAACAATTGTGACAAACTGTTCAAACAACTATGGTCCATATCAGTTCCCTGAGAAATTGATTCCTTTGTTTATCAATAATATTCGTCATCGCAAGCCTCTTCCTGTTTATGGTAAAGGAGAGAATGTACGTGATTGGCTTTACGTGGTGGATCACGCTCGTGCAATTGATACTATCTTCCATAATGGTAAGATTGCTGAAACATACAACATAGGAGGATTTAACGAGTGGAAGAATATAGATATTATCAAGACCGTAATCAAGACTGTAGACCGTTTGCTTGGAAGACCAGAAGGTGCAGATCTTGATCTAATCACATATGTGACAGATCGTCTTGGACACGATGCCCGTTATGCTATCGATTCTACAAAACTACAGAAGGAACTTGGTTGGGAACCGTCGCTTCAATTTGAGCAAGGAATCGAGAAGACTGTGAAGTGGTATTTGGAGAATGAAGAGTGGATGGAGAATGTTACAGTAAGAATATAAATTGAGTTCATTAAAAAGTTAATATTATAAATATGGCTTTACTTTGGTTTTGTATTTTATTAATCGTTATTTTTCTTTGGTCTAAGTGGATTTTGTTCATTTTGCTCATACCATATTTAAGAAGAAAAGGAAAAAAGGATCGAAAATATGTAGAATTAGAACAAAATGAGGATGCATCATGCATTAATCATACTAAAGGGACACAAAAATTATCAAAAAGAATAATCTATTTAAAGTTATTGAGATTTGTTACTGGATTCGTTCGCTATATTTCATTTCAGGTTGGACTTATTCCGTCTCATAGAGTAAGAATGTTTATCTACAAACATATATTTATGGTAGAGATTGAAGAAAATGTTACTATTTATTGGGATTGTGAGATACGAGCTCATGGAAAATTGTCTATAGGAAAAGGATCAATAATAGGAGATCATGCTATTCTAGATGCTAGGAGAGGAGGTATAAGAATTGGAGAAAATGTCAATATTTCAAATAGTGTAAGTATGTGGACTGATCAACATGACTATAATGATTGTTATTTTAGATCTCTTCCAGGACATCGTGGCCCCATTATTATTAATAATAGAGTATGGATAGGACCAAATGTTACTATATTACACTCGGTTACAATAGGAGAAGGTGCTGTTGTTGCAGCTGGTGCTGTTGTGACAAAAGATGTTCCACCATTTACACTTGTTGGTGGAGTTCCGGCAAAAATTATAGGTTCTAGAAATAAAGATTTAAGATATGAGTTTAGCGGAGAACATATAAATTTTTATTAATGATATGTATAAGGAATTTAAAAAAAAGCTAATTGCTTATATAAAGGCAAAAAGATATTTATATAATTTGTTTGTGAGGAATGAGCTAAAAGAAGGATTTGGAAAGATCGAAAAACATTGTATGATTCTTTCAAATTGTTCAATCGATAGACCTGAAAATATTTATATGGATGATTACAGCAGATTGAATAATTTGACAAATTTCATCTCGTATAAAGGAAAATTGGTAATAAAAAAATATACTGCATTTGGAGCTGGATGTACTATAGTGCCTGGAACTCATACTCCAACGGTAGGTATTCCTCAATGGTTGTCATATTTACACATTAATGATATTGATGGAACTATTGTCGTTAATGAAGATGTTTGGGTAGGAACATCATGCATCCTTCTTTCTCATTGTACAATAGGGAGAGGTGCTGTAATAGGTGCTGGTTCTATTGTGACAAAATCGGTGCCTCCATATTCTGTTGTTGTAGGGTGTCCTGCAAAAATTATTGCATCTCGATTTTCAATAGAACAGATTATTGAGCATGAAAAAATTCTTTATCCGGAAGAGGAAAGAATGTCAGAAGACGAATTAAAAGAATTGTTCTCAAAAAATTTTCAAGGAATGAGATCAATAGGAACTTCAGAAATTAGTGAAGAAGACAGAATCAGACTTGAGATAGAAAAGAAAAAAGTCGGTATTATTGATTATTCTAAATGAAAAATAATTCTAATTTAGATACAGCACGGTTAGCAAAGAATTCAGTTATTCTTTATGCTAGAATGTTGTTGACAATGGCAATTGGCTTATATACAAGTAGGGTGATTTTGCGAGAATTGGGAGTTGTCGATTATGGACTTTATAATGTTTTAGGAGGTGTTGTATCATTATTTGGTTTTATCCAAGGATCTCTTAGAAATGCATCATGGAGATATATTACAGTTTCATTAGGAAAAGGTGACTTCTTCAATTTACAAAAAACATATTCTACAGCTATATATGTACATCTGATATTTAGTTTGTTACTTATTTTAATATCAGAAACTGTAGGCCTTTGGTTTTTTTACAATAAAATGGTAATCCCCGAGACTAGAATAAATGAAGCTTTTTGGGTTTATCAGATATCCATATTGACAGCTGTTTTTTCTGTTATGAGTTCTCCGAGTAATTCGCTTATACTTGCTCATGAAAAAATGAGTGCTTTTGCTTATTTATCAATTTATGAATCTATTGCTAAGCTGTTTATTGTTTTTTTATTAGTCTTATTCCCTCATGATAAATTATTGTTTTATTCAATTCTTATATGTATTGTGCAAGGATCTGTGCGAGTTTCATATTTTTTATATTGTAGATATAATTTTAAGGAGTCTAAATTAATAAGGTTATTTGATATAAATCTTATTCGGGAAATGTCCATTTTTTCTGGGTTTACAATATTGCCGGGATTAGGTATCGCAGGATGTGGTCAAGGTCTTAATCTTTTATTAAATATATTCTTTGGCCCTTCTGTAAATGCAGCAAGAGGAATATCCGTGCAGGTTCAGCATTTGGTTGTAAGTTTTATAAATAGTTTCCAACAAGCGTTTAGTCCTCAAATAACTAAATTATATGCATCTAATCAATTAGACAAAATGCATAAATTAGTTTCAAAAACAGCAAAATTTTCTTTTTATTTATTTTTTATTCCTTCAATGTTGATTATATTCAATATTGATTATATATTAAAATTATGGTTGGATAATGTTCCTGATGATACTTCATCATTTTGTATATATACTTTGTTGATTAGTATGACAGAGACTATTTCATATCCATTTTTAGTTGGAGCTGCTGCAAATGGGAAAATAAAAAAATATTATACGATAAATGGAATATTGCTTATAATGGTTGTTCCTATCGCATACATTTTTTTAAAACTTGGTTTTTCTCCGATTAGTGTTTATATTTCGCATTTTGCATTTTCTATTTTAGTTATGTATTCGCGAGTTCGTCTTGGTGCAGATCTAATTAACTATAAAATAAAAAAAATTCCAAGTGAAATAATAACTCCAGTTTTAGCTGTTTCTACTATTTCTGCATTATGCGGTTTTTTTTTGAAACATTTATTTAATGTCAATGATTTTTGGGATTTTGTCATGTATATGATGTTATATGGAATACTTCTACTCGCAATAGTTTTGATTGTTGGTATGAAAAAGGATGAAAGACAATTTGTTATAAAAAGTGCAATATCGATACTTAAAAAGTTTAAAAACTGATAATGATTGATAATAATTATTATTGTGCTTTGATGTAACACTTTTGATGAAAATATTAGTAAACTAATAAAGGTGGATTTTCTTATACTTAGAATATATTATGGATGCATGAATAGTTGAACTTTCAATAGATGTCGATTTGTATGAGAATGTAGCTTAATTAAAATATATTTTATGAAATTTTCAATAGCGATACCAACATATAAGACAAAATTTCTTCCTGATGCAATAGAGAGTGTTCTTTCTCAATCGTATCAAGATTTCGAACTTATTATCGTAGATGATTGTTCTCCTGAGGACGTAGGGTCGATAGTTCTAGAATATGAAGATGAAAGGATTCATTATTATCGTAATTCCAGTAATTGTGGAGCTCTGAATGTTGTAGACAATTGGAATATTTGTCTGTCTTATTGTACTGGGGACTATGTAATTTGTATGGGAGATGATGATCGTCTTTTGCCATGCTGTCTTGCAGAATATAAAAAATTAATTGAAAAATATCCTTTATGTAATGTTTATCATGCAAAAACGGAAATAATTGATGAGAATGGAAATGTCTATAAAATTCAAGAATCTCGTCCTATTTTTGAAGGTGCTTTTAGCATGATATATCATCAAGTATGTTATAATAGACTTCAATATATTGGAGATTTTTGCTTTTCTGCGTCATGGTTAAAAATGAATAAGTTCGTAAAGTTTGATTATGCATATGGAAGTGATTGGGTAACAGCGAATATAGCAGCTCTAGATTATGGAATTGCAAATGGTCAACAACTTATGTTTCAATATCGCATAAACAGGTATACAATATCAAAATGCCAAAATTTAAGAATAACAGCAAATGCATGTCATAATGTGTACCTTTATAATAAAGATCTATTAGATAGTGATAGTAATACTTCAGTTTTGAATGAAGAATGCAAATATAGAATTTTGGCTCAAAATTTACTATTCAAGGATTATAAAAAAAAAGTAAAACTAATGATTTGTTATGATTTAACTAATAATAATATTTATACTGGATTATTTTATTGGCTTAAGCAAAGCAAAACATTAGAAATAAGAAAAAAAAATATATTTACAGAATTTTTTAAGGCGATGCTAAGAAAAATTTTTAAATGATGATGGCATGATTCTTAAAAATACGTTATACTATATTTTTATTTTTTCCATTTTTCTTTTGTTGTGTAAAGGTGCTTATGCATATTTTACTTGGTTTGTAGATTTCTTGCCAGGAATATTGCAATTATGTTTATATGTTGTGTTCGCTGGTATTGCTTTTTTGTATAAACAAGTGTTTAATATTCACATAATATGGGGGAAAAAGCTTATTTTGACTTATATTTTATTTATTCTTGCTAGTGTATTTCCTCAATTTAATATTGGTCTTTTGTCTTTGGCAATAGTAAAATTTTATCCATTGGCGGTATTACTTAGTGATCGATATAATTATGAAAAGAACTTAAGGATAATAACAATTTTAATGGCTCTATTATTATTGTCTGGATTAGTGTTTTGGGGACTGAGTTTTGGCATATCTGCAAAAGGACCAATTATAGTATATCCAGATTTGCGTGATGGGTACACATTCTACAATAATATTGTTAGTATTACAAGCGTTATCGAAGATCGTCGATTTGCCTTTAACAGGTTTGAATCTGTTTTTTTAGAACCTGGATTTTTAGGGACGCTTTTGTCTTTTTTAATATATGCGAATAGATTTGATTTTAAGAGATGGGAAAATTTTATTTGTTTGTGTGGTTTGATGGCTTCGTTTTCTTTGGCAGGTTATTTGACAACTGCAGTGGGGTATTTTTGTTTTTATACTTCATCTGGAAAGATTATTCGTAATTTGTTTATTTCAACATCATTGTTTTGTGTCATATATTTAATAGGAACAACTTATGATAATGGCGATAATATCATAAATGAAACTTTTTTTTCAAGACTCCAATATGATGAAGAAAAGGGTATTGTTGGAAATAATCGATATAATTATGATATAGATAATGCTTTCAATCTGGCTGTATATAATGGTACAATAATTACTGGTGATCCTTCTCAATCAGAATTGGGCAATGCAGGCAATGGGTTAAAAATGTATATCCTTACACATGGAATTGTTGGTGCTCTTTTGTTTTTATTATTTTATTTAAAGGTGGTAGGATTTATACATAATAAAAGATATGGATATGGTTTTGTATGCATTGTTTTTATTACTTTCATGCAAGCTTCTTATCCAAATTCATATTCTTGGTTGATACCTTTTTTTTTAGGAATTGGTTATCAAAAACATTTGGAACAATCTTCTGTAATATAAGGTTGGTTTATGAATATACTTTTTGACTTATTTACTACTCAAATTCAAGTGGGTGGAAGTGCTGAATATGTAAGAAGAGTTTTTTATTCAGTCTTGGAATATACGAAGCAGCATCGGAATGGTATTAAAATTTTAGGTTTTGTGGATTCTTCTCTAGGAAAATGGTCATACTCTGATCTTACTCCCGAGTCTCTCGCATCTAAAAATATACAAGTTTTAGATTATGCACAAACAAACCTTAAGGAAATAATCTCTCAATATAAAATAAACAAGATTTTCATTGGATGTGGTCAATTCTGGGGTAATAGATTTGATGTCGAGAACATTACTTGTCCATGTGTTTGCGTATTACATGATTTACAAGACGAAGAGTTTCATGTAAATAAAATCCAGGAATATCTGTCATTAAACAATTTATGGAGATTCACGAAATTGATTCTTAATCGTAGAATTAGAGGAAACAGAAGTATAAAACGTCTTCCTCCTTTGTTTGAATTAGCCAAAATTAATTCGAGATTGCAATTTGTTTCCGTATCTAATTACTCAAGAAACTCCATTGTTTACAACTTTAGTTATCCAAAAAATAAAATAGCAGTTTTGTATTCGCCTGAGCGTCTAACTGAAAGCAAAACATCTATTGAAAACGGGGTCGTAAAAAATCTTGTGGAAAAGAATGTTCGTTATTTCTTGATGCTTAGTGCAAACAGACCTGCCAAGAATGCGGATAAAGTATTTTCTGCATTTGAACGCTTTCAAGAACTTACAGGAGAAGATGTGTATATAGTCACTACTGGATATAAGCAGCAAAGGTACAAACACCATATTCCTATGCCATATCTTTCGGACTCAGATTTGGAACATGTTGTTTGTAATAGCTATGCTCTCATTTTTCCTAGTTTTTTTGAAGGTTTTGGGTATCCTGCTGTTGAAGCGATGAAATATGGCAAGCCAGTATTATCAAGTAATGTAACCTCTATGCCTGAGATACTAGGAGATGCACCTATATATTTTTCTCCTTTATATGAGACGGATATCTTCTCTGCATTTTGTAAATTTAATGAAGATAATTATGAATCACGCTCTTTGAAATCAAGCAATCAATATGCCATGATTCATCAAAAGCAGGAAAATGATTTAAGTACATTAGTTGAATTGTTGACATCTTATTGATATGAGCAAATATCATAGTTTGTTAAATATTTTTTTGAAGTTATTTTATTTCCGAGATTATGTCAAGTATGCACGAAAGTTAGGTGTCATAGTAAAAAAAAGTACAAATTTTGTGAAATGTCCTTCTTTTAGTAGTGAATATTTGCATATTTCTACAGGAGAAAGTTGCAATTTTTTATTTGAAGTTAGTTTTGTAATCCATAATGGGGATGCTTATTGTAAAAACAAAGAAACTGAATTTAAACGAATCTTTGAAATTGAATAATATATAGATATATGAAAAAAGCTCGAGTAATTGCTATCTACTTGCCTCAGTATCATCCAATCAAAGAAAACGATGAAGTTTGGGGTAAAGGTTTTACAGAATGGACTAATGTGGCACAAGCTCGCCCTTTATTCAAAGGTCATTATCAACCTAGAATACCTAAAGATTTTGGCTTTTATGATCTACGAATGTCAGAAGTACGAGAAATGCAAGCTGAGTATGCACGGAAAGCTGGAATTGAAGGTTTTATGTATTGGCAATATTATTTCGGTAAAGATAAGATGCTGTTAGAACGTCCTTTTGAAGAAGTTCTAAAGTCTGGAACCCCTCAGTTCCCTTTCTGTTTGGGGTGGGCTAATCATAGTTGGCAAACTGCAACATGGAAAAGAAATTCTTCTTTAGGAGAAGGAAAAACAATGATAATGGAGCAGAGATATGATGGTGTAAAGCAATATACGGAACACTTTATGTATAACCTGCCTGCCTTTAAGGATAATAGGTACATTACTGTTGATGGAAAACCTATTTTTTTTATTTGGAATCCGAGTGACCATAAAGAAGAAATTAAATTACTCATTGAAACATGGCGTAAACTTGCATCTGAAAATGAACTTAAAGGAATTCATTTTGTTGCAAGATTAAATGATCCTGCTTTAGATTGGAAAGATCTTGGTTTTGACGCAATTTATGAGAATTTAGAGAATACTGCAATACAAGGTCAAGCAAAAAGAAATGTTCTTCAAGTCATAAGACGAGGTTTGCAGAAATTATTTGGTGTTACATCTTTTATATTAAAGGCAGATTTCGGAAAGAGATATAAACTTCTCGTATCAGAAGAAGCCAAGAAAGAAAATGTTTACCCAACTTTGCTCGCTGGATACGATAGGTCTCCAAGAGCAGGAAGAGCAGCACAGATATTTTATAATTTCACGCCAGAAACTTGGCGTATGCATATTAAGGATGTATTAGGGTATGTGTGTCATAAAGATTATGAACATAGAATTGTTATGCTTAAGTCATGGAACGAATGGGGGGAGTCCAACTATGTAGAACCGGATTTAAGATATGGTACCGCAATGTTAGATGTTTTGGAAGATGAAATTATAGAAAAATAAGTTCTAATAGTTTTACAGATGAAAATTCAATTTGTGACAGACACGTTACATCCCGGAGGCTCAGAAAGAGTAATGTCAATCATAGCTAATTCTTTAGCATCAAGGGGGTATGAAGTTGGAATTATTTGTTGCCGAGGGACAGAAAGTTTCTACCCTTTACAAGATGTTAATGTTTATTATATAGATAGAGATAATCCAAACCTATCTTTCTTAAAAAAATCCAGATGTTTAAGAAAATATATATGTCAACAAAAACCAGATGTTGTGATAGCTTTTATGACAGCTGTTTATTGTTTTACTTTGGCATCTTTAATAGGAACAGGACAAAAAGTAATAACCTCCGAGAGAATAGATCCTAAGAAAAGTGTTTGGTGGCGAAAACTTGTTCGTAGTGTTTTCTTGCCTTTGACTGATTTTCACGTTGTTCAAACAGAGGAAATAAAAAAATATTTTTCTCGATCTATCCAACAGCGTTGTTCTATAATTGTAAATCCAGTAGTAGAAACGGTATTTGAGAAGAAGGATGTCCCAAAGACAAAACGATTTATAAATGTAGCTAGGTTATCTGGGCAAAAAGATCAAAAAATGCTTATAGATGCATTTGAAATTGTTCATTCCAAATATCCCGATTATACACTTTCAATTTTCGGAGAAGGTCCATTAGAAAATGAATTAAAACAATACATAAGAAATAAGGGATTGGATAATTGTGCATTTATAGAAGGAACATCAACAGAAATTGTTGATGAAATGAGAAAATCATTTGCTTTTTGCTTGAGTAGTTTATACGAAGGAATGAGTAATGCGATGTTGGAGGCAATTTGCGTTGGATTACCAATAATAACGACCAATGTGTCAGGAGTATCTGAAATTATCGAGGTTGATTCTAATGGCGTTGTAGTTCCGGTTCATGACACTAATAAGTTTGCTCAGGCAATGTGCAAATTAATTGAAAATCCACAATTAGTAGAGGCAATGTCAAAAAATAATATTGCAAAGGGCAGTGAAATGTTTTCATGTGATGCTGTTACTAATAAATGGGAGTCTGTAATTAAGATGGTTATCAATTAAGACAATGAAAAAAATACTTAAAAAGTTACTACGCTCAATATTGAGGTACACATCTTTTTTGCCTGATTCTTTTGTTGTCAGTGCAAAATATTTTGGAAGATTGCATAGGATTCCTAATATTGAGAATCCAAGTAGATTTACTGAATGGCTTCAATGGTATAAGATTAATTATCGAAATGACGTCATGCATGAATGTGTGGATAAATACACTGTAAGACAATATGTAGAGGCTCATGGATGTGGTCAGTATTTAAACGAATTGTATCAAATATGTGATAATGCTAATGACATTGATTATGATTCTTTACCTGATAGTTTTGTTATCAAAACGACAGATGGAGGAAATGGAGACAATGTCTATGTTTGCCGGGATAAATCAAAAATCAATATAAAGGAAGTTAATTCGAAGGTCAATAGCTGGCTCAATAGTAAGCTTGGAGTTACAGGTAGAGAATGGGCGTATGAAGGGAATAATAAATCTAGAATAGTCGTAGAGAAATTTCTAGAAGATCCTGATAGTTTGGATGGTTCTATTGATGATTACAAACTTCTTTGTTTCAATGGAAAATTTCGTTACTTATGGGTTGATAAAAATAGATATTCAAACCATAAGAGAGGTTTTTGGAATGAAGATCTTGAGTTTTTGCAAAATGTAGTTAGTGACCATCCAACCTTTGATGTTGAACCGAAACTTCCATCTAATATAAAAGAGATGATTGTTCTTGCTGAACAGTTGTCTGCCGAATTTCCGTTTGCTAGAGTAGATTTTTATAACATAAGGGGGAAAATTACATTTGGAGAAATCACATTTTATCCTTGGAGTGGATATGTCCAATTTTCTCCAGATTCTTTTGATTTTGAGTTAGGTAAATTTTGTACAACGAAACTTTGATATAAAATGACAATATCCGTTTTGATGTCTGTTTATAAGAGTGAAAAAGACATTTATCTAGATAGAGCGATAAAAAGTGTGTGGGACGATCAAACTTATAAACCAAGTCAGATAATTCTTGTTGAAGATGGTCCTCTTACACCAGAGTTGTATGATGTGATTGAAAAATGGCAAAAGAGAATTTCTGAAGTTCTATGTTTAATTATCAATGAAGAGAATGTAGGTTTGACCATATCATTAAATAAAGGGTTGAAAATGGTTACTTCAGATCTTATCGCTCGCATGGATACGGATGACCAAAGTGTTCCAGATCGTTTTGCAAAGCAAGTTGAATTCCTCAAAGAGCATTCGGACATAGATGTTGTTGGTGGTGCTATGGAAATTGTTGACAAGAATGGGAATTCAAAATACATAAAACATACAAAATTGCATCATGAAGAAATGGTAAAACAAATTTGTTGGAAGTGTCCTTTGATGCATCCAACGGTAATGATGCGTAATAGTATGTTTGTTGATAAAGGTTTGTCATATAATGAAGAGTTTCGAAATGCGCAAGACATAGCTTTATGGGTTGATGCTATTATGGCAGGTTGTAAGTTGGCTAATTTACCAGATGTTCTTTTGAAATTTACAGAAGATGAAGATGTTTATCGTAGAAGAGGAAAGGTTCGTGCTTTTAATGAGTATAAAAGTTTTGCTCGTGCCGCTAAAAATATATTTGGAACTTATTCACCAAGAAGAATACTTCCTGTATTAAGATATGTTTTTAGACGTATGCCAGTAGGGGTGATAAAGGCTGCATATAATAGTAAATGGATGAAAAAGATATTTAAGGGATAAATGAAACGTGTTCTAATCACCGGTGCTGGCTCCTACGTCGGCGAGAGCGTTAAAAAATATATTTTAGAGAAGGTTAGAGAAGAGAGGTTAGAGAAGGGGACAGTAATTCCCTAACCCCTAAACCTGATACCCTAACCACTAACCCAAGACTTTGAGATCGATTCCGTCGACACAATGAGTGATGCATGGAAGCATTTGATTTAGCAAGATTTTATAAAGAAAATGGGAAATAGGATATGAACATTGAAGACATCAAAAAAATAATTCAGAGTGATGAAACTCGGACATTAGAACTTAAGAAATCTACAGGAGAATTAAAAGATGGTATGCACTCTGCATGTGCAATGCTCAACGGAGATGGTGGTTGGCTTGTGTTTGGAATAACACCAAAGAGTTTGAAGATACAGGGTCAGATGGTCACAGATAATACCAGACAAGATATAGCCAATGCGCTCACTGGCCTTGATCCATCTGTTGATGTGCGGGTTGAATATATAGATGTCCCTGATAGCAAGATTGGAGAGCAGGTGATAGCAATGCATTTTGATGGTTGGGTTAAGGGAATGCATCCATACACCTTCCGAGGATGTCCTTATTATAAACCTGAGAGCATTACGAAAGTGATGCCACAAGATATGTATGAAGAACGTCTTAAAGAGTGTGATCCATTTAGGTTTGCTTGGGAGAATAAATATGCCGATGTTCAGGTTGTTGATTTGGATGAAAAGCGTATTAAGGATGTTGTTCGGTTGGGTGTAGAAAGTGGAAGATTGCCAGCAACTGCTATTGCATCACCAATTGAAGAGGTGCTGTCGAAATTGAATCTGATGGAAAATGGTCGGTTGAGAAATGCAGCGGTAATGCTTTTTGGCAGAAATTTTTCAGATTTTCCCCAATTAATGGTAAGAATGGCTCGTTTTAGAGGTCAAGATAAAAGTTCTTTTATTGATAATCAACGCATGAAGGGCAATTTCTTTGATTTGCTTGATTCTTGCATGTCATTTCTCTTTAAGCATTTGTCGCTAGGAGGAACAATAAAAGGGTTAATACGGGAGGAACAGTTGGAAATCCCTGTGTTGGCATTGCGTGAATGTCTGATTAATGCTCTATGTCATAGAGAGTATGATTCTTTAGGCGGTTCTGTGAGTATCGCTATTTATGATGATCGAATAGAGATTATTAATCCAGGACAACTTCCCAAAGGTTTGACTCCTCAAAATATTAAGTTGCCTCATGATTCATGTCCAAGAAATCCAGTTATCGCAGACGTTTTGTATCTATCAGCCTTTCTTGAAAGTTGGGGGTCAGGTGTGAATCGTATGGTGAATGCTTGTCGTGAGGCAAATTTGGAAGAACCGGAATATGAAACAAATGTGAGTGGAGTGACCGTTATTTTCAAAAGAAATAAAAATGATAGGCAAAATGATAGGCAAAATGATAGGCAAAATGAAATTGTAAAAAGCAGATTATCAATGTTGTCTGACAGACAACAGCAGATCTTGACTATCATTAATGATGACAGGCAAATTTCGGCAGAGAATATAGGCAGACGGTTGGATATATCCTCGGCTACGGTTTATAGAGAAATAAAGAAAATTAATCTTGTGATACAACTATATTGGGATGGTCCTGCAAAGACTGGGCATTGGGTAGTTGTTGAAGTTATGCAATAAAATAATGACAAAAGTTTTAATCACCGGTGCCGGCTCCTACGTCGGCGAGAGCGTTAAAAAATATATATTAGCTTCGCAAGAGAAGGTCGGAAGAAATAGTGGAGAGGTTAGAGAACCTGAATGGGAGATCGATTCCGTCGACACAATGAGTGATGCATGGAAGCAGACGGATTTCTCGAAATATGATGTGGTTTACCATGTGGCTGGAATCGCCCACGTCAATGCGGATCCTAAGATGGAGCCTTTATATTATAAGGTGAATCGTGATCTGACAATTGAAATAGCGAAGCATGCGAAAGAGAATGGTGTGAAGCAGTTCATCTTCATGTCGAGCCAGATTGTCTTCCATGAGAGCAAGAGTCTGAAGACGGAGGTCTTGACTAAAGAGACGAAGCCTAATCCCAATGGATTCTATGGAGATTCGAAACTGCAGGCGGAAAAAGGTCTATGGGAGCTAGCCCCCCAAGCCCCCCTAAAGGGGGATGCCATGAAGATCTGTATTCTCCGTCCTTGTATGATCTATGGACCAAATGCGAAGGGAAATTTCCCTCGTTTGGCAAAGTTGGCGACGAAGGTGCCAGTATTCCCAGCGTGGCATAACAAGCGATCGATGTTGTATATCGACAATTTGGCGGAGTTTGTGAAGCAAGCAATTGAGCGACAGTTGGAAGGCACGTTTTATCCGCAGAATCGTGAGCAAGCGGATACGGTTGAGATTATAAGATATTTTGCCAAAGCCGCAGGACATAAGGTTTGGATCACAAAATTATTTAATCCTTTTGTTTGGTTGGGAAGTTTCGTTTTGCAGCCAATCAATAAGATGTTTGCCACATATTATTATGATCCAGAGATGTCGAAAATGGATTTCGACTATCAGTTGGTAAGCTTTGAGGAAAGTTTGAAAAGAGTGGCAGAGAGCCTAAAGACACACGCATAGACATCTCCCTCCCAGCGTCGAAGACGCGATACACCCCAGCCCAGGGTGTTAACCCTGGGCAATTGATGGCAATCGATTGAGGGGAAAATCGAATGGTCGGATGACGTTGGCAATCAATGTTTATGATTGATTATTTGCGATTGTTTGGTGATTTTTGGTATAATTTAAGTATAGATAAAAAGAAAGAGAATAGGAAGAAAGTAATTGTATAAAATAATGGAAAGGAAAAATAAAAATCCACATTGGGATAATATAATGGAGTATGAAAGTCGAAAAGATTTGAGATAATGATGGTAACAGATAATGAGTATTTGTTATCACTTTCCTTGTTAAAAGAAAGTGAAGACCATGTGGAGTTCAAATCTGCTCGTCGCAATTATCCATATAATGGGGGAAAGAGAATCGAACCCAAAGAACGGCGACATTGTGTGTTAGGCTATATTGTCGCTCTTGCAAATGAGAACGGCGGTCGGCTAGTCTTGGGTATGGAAGATAATCATCCTCATGAAGTGTGTGGAAGTGATTTTGCTCAAGGTCAATGTGGTGAATTAGAATCTGCAATTTACAATTCATTAGGATTACGTGTTAAGGCCATAGAGGAATATTCTAATGGGAAACGAGTTTTGATTTTAGAGGTTCCTTCAAGACCGATTGGAAAATTATTGAAGTTTGAGGGAGTCCCTCTTATGAGAGTCGGGGAAGATTTACATGAGATGAGTGATGCCCAGATGTTGAAGATCCTTTCGGAAACGGAACCTGATTTTTCTGCCAAAATATGTGATGGGCTTCTTCTTTCGGATTTGGATGAGGAGGCTATTGCAAGGATGAAAATAAAATATGCAGAAAAACAAAACAGCCCAGGTTTTAGAATGTTGCCAACAGAGCAAGTCTTGAAAGATTTGGAGTTGCTTAATGAAGGAAAATTGAACTATGCTGCATTAATGTTAGTTGGCAAGCAGGAGGTAATCCATCGATTGTTACCTCAGTTTAACATAGTTGTAGAGTACAGGAAAAATAGAGCTTTGATTCCTTATAATGCTCGCAAGGAATTTCAACTGCCTCTGTTTATAGGTGTTGATAAAGTTTGGGAATATTTGAACCAACCGTTGTCAAATCCCGAAATGCATCTTCGAATGGGTACTTATATTTATGATATACAGTCGTTTAATGAAGATAGTGTACGAGAGGCTATATTAAATGCAGTAGCACACCGATCAATGCAGATACAGAGCGATGTCGTTATTAAGCAATCACCGGATGAACTTGTGATTTTGAATCCAGGAGGTTTCCCGTTGGGAGTTGATATGAACAATATACTGACAGTAAGTAGTAATCCTAGATCAAAACGATTGGTGGAGGTTTTACAAAAAACTGGTCTTGTGGAACGAAGTGGACAGGGTGTAGATAAAATGTTTAGCAATAGTATAATGGATGGTAAAATATTGCCTTCATTTGAGGGAACTGATTTTTATCAGGTTCAGTTGACAATGAATGCTAAACTTCATTATCCTAGATTGGCACGCTTGGTCAGATCTGAACAAGAACGAAGAGGAGAAGATAATCCGCTTACTGTTTTTGATCTTATTGCTCTATATCATGTTAATCGAGGAGAAACGAATAAATTACAAAGATATGATTTGGAACGTCTTGAAAAAGAGGGTTTGGTGATCAAAAAAGAAGATGTTTGGGAAATAAAGGGAGGAAATGACCCTCTAAATGACCCTCTAAATGACCCTCTAAATGACCCTCTAAATGACCCTCTAAATGATAAGGTACAAGAGCCTGAAATTCACTTAAATAAACGCCAAAATAAGATAGTTGATTTGGTGCATAAAAATTTTAGTATTTCTCGAGAAGACTTGAGTAAAAAATTAGGAGTGTCGGTGGCTACAGTTAGAAGGGATATGAAGACGCTTGGTTATGTATGGAAAGGACATTCTACATCTGGTCATTGGGAAAAAGATGATAACAATAAACAAAATTAATATATTGTAGATATTTGTTCGTGTGTTGCTGCGAATTATATATTATATAAGATTGGTTCCCAGCGTCGAAGACGCGACACACCCTAGCCCAGGGTGTAAACCCTGGGCAATCGATGGCAAATAATGGCAACCGATTGATGGTATAATTGGTCGGATGACGTTTGCAATTGATGGCAATCGATTGTTCGGATGGCGTGGAAACAATGGCAAAATCGGATGAAAATAAATCCAATAATAAGCCAATTGCCATAAGCGATAAGCTATTAGCCAATTGCCAAGTCATGAAATAACATTACATTATTAGGACTATGCTATATTCAATAGCCCATTTCATAAAAGATAAAATCCCATTTGTGTGGGGCATAATCGATCTGATAAATTCATTTCTATTCTCTTTGAGATATGGAAGAAAGTTAGCACGAGTGACGTCTAATCTAAATATATCCAGAGAGAGTAAGGGAGGCGTGCGTGTTAAAGCCATACCGATGTCCGAAGTGCCGACATCAGAGATGGTTTCGTTTTTCGACAACCAGCCGGAAGTGGCATATAAATTTTTCCGTCCGCATGGATTTGATGCAAAAAGCATAGAAAGGATGCAACGGAACAAATCGTTCATATCGTATGTGTTTCGTGATGAGGAAAACGAGAAAATAGTCGGATATTTCTTCCTCCGCAGTTTCTTCATGGGCAAAGCCTACAGGGGCAGAATGGTGGATTATAGTTATCAAAGCAAAGGGTTGGCCACCCTTGGCAACCAGCTGATGAACGAGATTGGTTTTGGAATAGGACTAGATATATATGAAACCGTGTCACGCAAAAATATCGCGTCCTACCGTTCATCCATATCCGCCAGCAAAATGAAGGTTGTGAAGGAGATGGACAACGACGAAGTGTTGCTGGAGGTAGTCAGGGAAAATCCACCGGCAAGCACCGAAGGTGCGACATGACCCAGCCCAGGGTGTAAACCCTGGGCAATCGATGGCAATTGATGGCAATCGATGACGGAATGGTCGTATAACCGATTGGTCGGATGATGCGGATTGATGCCAATTGAATGACGGAATGGTCGTATAACCGATTGGTCGGATGACGTGGATTGATGCCAATCGAATGATGTGGTATAATCGGTTGGTCGGATGACGTGGATTGATGCCAATCGAATGATGTGGTATAATCGGTTGGTCGGATGATGGACGGTTAAATCACCCCTAACCCCTCAACCCTCAACTATCAACTATCAACTATCAACCCTCAATCATCTTCCCAATCTGTGAAAAAAAATCCGTCGATCCAGAATAAAAGAATTGAAAAAATATATAATTTTGCAAAGTTTTTCCGTCGGAAGTAAATAGAAAGATGGAGACAACTTGACTTTATAAAAATTAAATAGAAAAAATCAAAAGGAGAACCTAAGTGCAGTCTGAACGTGAATTAGTCAGCTGTATAGAGAAACAATGGAAAATATGTTGTCGTATGTAATAATTTTTGCGATCCTGCTTGTTGCAGAACTGCTGTATTTCAAAGTGGCCGATAAATACAATATTATCGACAAACCGAATTTGCGCTCGTCGCACACCCAGATTACACTGCTTGGCGGTGGAATAATATTCATTTTTGGAGCCATATTGTATGCTGCATTCTACGGATTCAGGTATCCATGGTTTTTGCTAGGTCTTCTTATGATTGGAGCGGTAAGCTTTTTGGACGACGTGAAGACGGTGCGTCCTAGATACAGGTTGATAGTCCATTTTGCCGCCATGTTGCTGTTGTTCCAGCAGTGGGGTTATTTGGATTTCAGGTATTGGTGGTTTATTGCGGTGGGAATAGTATTTTGCACCGGTGTTATCAACGTATATAATTTCATGGATGGAATCAACGGAATCACGGGTGGGTATTCACTGTCTGTGTTGATACCGTTGATATTGTTGAATGAGGATAGCCATTTTATCGACAAGAATCTGCTGATAGTATTGACGATGAGTGTTGTCATTTTCTGTTTCTTCAATTTCAGGAAGAAAGCGAGATGTTTTGCAGGCGACGTTGGTGCGGTCTCGATAGCGTTTGCCATCGTCTTCCTGATCGGCCGATACGTGTCGTACACAGCCAATTTTTGGGCGGTGTTCCTATTGTTGGTATATGGAGTAGACGGATGTCTAACCATCTGTCACCGACTGATGTTGCATGAAGACATCAGTATGCCGCACAGAAAGCATGCCTACCAGTTGATGGCGAACGAGCTGAAGATGCCGCATGTGTTGGTGTCGAGCATATATATGTTGCTGCAGTTGGCGATATCGTTAGGAGCAATATTCCTTCCCGTCGACCCATACACATATTTCGCGATAGCCTCGGCTGTGTTGTGCGTCGCATACATCCTATTCAAGATGAAATATTATCATCTGCATGAAGATTATTTGAAATCCAAAGGATTGTATGTAGATTGGAGAAAGAAGAAAAAAGAGGTCGTTGAAAAATACAGCGAGGAGGAATAAACACCATCCCCTCCCAGCACCGAAGGTGCGACACACCCCAGCCCAGGGTGTAAAACCTGGGCAATGATGATTGGAAATTGCCCATGATCGGGCGACGACGCATGATTGGGCAACGATGATTGGAAATTACCATGATCGGGAAAATATAAACCTAATTTCATGGCGCAAACCAGAAAAATTAGGTAAGGGTTGAATAAAAGAATAAAGGTGGAATAATAAACCGAAAAAATATATATTTTTGCGACGATTTTGTCGGACGATATTTTTTTGATAAAAAGAGGTAGATGACAATATTATGTGTGGTCGACCTTGAGTATAAATAAAAAATGGAGACATTATTCAATCTCCGATGATAAAATATGATAATAGACAATAAATTTCTGGACAATTTGTTGGAACTTGCTGCAAACAGCGAGCGAAAACGTACAGCGTTTGATATGCGCACAACGTCTTCGGACAATTCACAGCGTATAATAAATGCAATGATGCCAGGCACAATTGTTCCTATTCACCGTCATGCAAAGACATCAGAGTCGATGACAGTCCTTCGTGGAAAGTTGACGGAGGTGTTTTTTGATGAAAATGGAAATGAAGTGGAGCGTTTTGAACTTGGTCCATCTACAGGAAATCTGATGGTGCAGATACCGGCGGGCACATGGCATACAGTGGAAGTGAAAGAACCCTGTGTGATATTCGAGGCAAAAGATGGAGCATATGAGCCTGTGGCACCGGAAGATGTGATGAAGAAATAACAAACACGCAGATATGGATAGAGGAAGGGATTTGACCTGCTTCTGCTGTCCAGATGATGAAAAAGTATCGAACAATAGAGTTAGACTTCGATATGTAAATGGAAGAATGTGATTGAGGAAGAGGATGAAATGTTTGGTCTTGAGAATGTGATGTTTGAAAATTTAGTCCATTATTTTGTTGAAAGATTCTTTCATAAAAAGGCATATTGATGATTTAACAGTCTGACTAATAACATAAAATGCGTGGATGTTAAGAAAATATGGAAAAATTAGCAAATGAAAAGAATATGAAAGACTACGGATTGGTCTCTATTATAATGCCCAATTGGAATTGTGCTGCCCTGATAGGCACTACAATCAAAACTGTTTTGGCACAAACGTATGAGAATTGGGAATTGCTCATACAGGATGACTGTTCTACAGACAATCCAGAGGCATCAATAAAAGATTGTTGTGATGGCGATCCTCGAATTAAGTTTGAACGAAATAAAGATTTCTCAGGAGCCGCAGTGTCACGTAACAATGCTCTAAGAAGAGCCTCAGGTAGATGGATCGCTTTTCTAGATTCAGATGACCTTTGGGAACCAGAAAAATTGGAGAAGCAGTTGAAATTTATGGTAGAGAATAATTATCATTTTTCATACACTGGATATCAGGAAATAGATAATTATGGAAAGAAAACCGGATGTTTTGTTTCTGGACCAAAGCATGTGTCAAAATTTGGAATGTATTCTTTCTGTTGGCCAGGATGTCTGACGGTGATGTATGAAAGAGAGACTGTCGGACTTCTTCAGATTGCTGATATCAGAAAGAACAACGATTATGCCATGTGGCTGAAAATATGTCAGGTTGCGGATTGTCATCTTTTGGATGAGGTGTTGGCAATGTATCGTCGTGGTCGTGTGGGCAGCGTGTCTACTCACAGTTGTACAACGATGATAAAGTGGCATTATAAGCTTTGGCATGACGCAATGGGAAAGAATCTTATTTCAAGTACTTTTTGGACAGGGATGAATTTGGTCTGTGGGGTGTATAAAAAGTTGCGCTATGTTAAGCGAAATTGATGTTTACTAATTGATAGAAATAAAGAGGAGAGATGTTTTTTAAGTGGATATTCGATCGCACGGTTGCATTTATAGGTCTTTTGTTTTTGTGGCCCATATTGTTGATTGTGGCCATAATGATAAAGATAAAGATGCCCGGAGGTCCCGCTTTTTTTATCCAGAAGCGTGTAGGAAAAGACGGAAAGTTGTTCCCGTGTCATAAGTTTCGCACAATGACGGTGGAGCATCATGGAAGCACTATCAGTGTGGCGGGAGATTCTCGTATTACGCCATTTGGGGCTACCCTCCGTCATTACAAATTGGATGAGCTTCCTGGATTATGGGATGTGTTGGTCGGCAACATGTCGTTTGTAGGTCCGCGTCCGGATGTCCCAGGATATGCGGATAAACTGGTGGGAGACGACAGGGTAGTGTTGAAGTTGAGGCCTGGCATTACGGGTCCTGCGACATTGAAATATCGCCTTGAAGACGAGATGATTTCCGAATACGTTGCAAAGAGACAGGCAGAAGGGGATTCTCGTCCAATCCAGGAAATCGCCACAGAATATAATGACAATGTAATTTATCCAGATAAAGTGAGGCTGAACAAGTACTATTATCGTAATTACTCATTCATCAAAGACATAGAGATGATATTTGCGACGGTATTGGGATGGAAAGTCAAGTTTGCTGGAGAAGAGGTATAACAATTAAACGCATGATTATGGCTGAAGAAAGAAAAACAATTTATCTCTGTTTGGCTCATATGTCGGAAGAGGGAATTGAACAGAAATATGTGAAAGAGGCATTCGACACCAATTGGGTCGTACCAATGGGTCCAAATGTAAACGCATTTGAGCAGAATTTGGCGGATTTCGCAAATAGTAATAGCGACGGTAGCAAACTGGACCGTAAGGTGGTGTGCCTTTCTGCCGGAACCGCTGCTGTTCACCTTGCTCTGTTGGCTTGTGGTGTAGGTCCAGGTGATGAAGTTTGTGTACAGAGTTTCACATTCTGCGCCAGTTCTCACCCAATCACATACTTGGGAGCGTCTCCTGTCTTCATCGATTCAGAAAAAGAGACATGGAATATGGATCCCGCTCTTCTAGAGAAGGCTATCGTCGAAAGAAAGGAGAAGACGGGAAAGTATCCAAAGGCAATCGTTCCTGTTGCTCTTTACGGTATGCCATACAAGGTTGATGAGATTATGGCTATTGCCGACAAGTATGGAATTCCTGTTGTCGAGGATGCCGCAGAAGGCATGGGATCTCGTTTTAACGGACAGGTGCTGGGCACATTTGGAAAATTTGGAGTGCTCAGTTTCAACGGAAATAAGATGATCACAACATCTGGAGGAGGAGCACTTATCTGTCGTGACGCTGAAGATGCCAACACTGTCATGTGGCGCGCCACTCAAGCACGTGACTCTTATCCTTATTACCAGCATTCCGCTATCGGCTACAACTACCGTATGAGTAATGTGTGCGCTGGTATCGGACGTGGTCAGATGACAGTTCTTGATAAGCATATTGCCCATCATAAGCATGTGCAGGCATTGTATGAAGAACTCCTTAAGGATGTTGACGGTGTTGATATTCACAAGCAGCCTGCAGATCCACGTTATGATGCCAACTTCTGGTTGTGTACAGCGACTATCGATGAGAATATCAAAATCAAAGGACAGGAGAATGTCTACAAAGAGGTGATAAAAACAGCAGTCGGAGGAGCTGCAGGAGTCATCAAGGCAGTAGACTCAGCCACAACAGATTGCCAGCCAAACGATAATGTTGAGGCTCTGCGAGTATACATGTTGGCAAAGAAGATAGAGTGTCGTCCAGTGTGGAAGCCAATGCACAAGCAGCCTGTGTATGCAAACGCTGTATCGTATGTAAACGGAGTGTCAGAATCATTGTTTAAGATCGGATTCTGTTTGCCTGCCGGCCCATACGTTTCCGATGACGATGTCCGTTATATTGTAGACAGCATCAAAGAAGCAATCGTAAAATGATTGCCCCAGTGTCGAAGACACAACATAACATAGCCCAGGGCGTCAGCCCTGGGTATTTTGTATACAATGCGTGCATTTTCACAGAGAGGGCGTTAGCCCTGGGTTTTTGTATGCAATGCGTGACATTTTCACAGAGAGGGCGTAACCACGGGTATTTTGTTAAACATGAAAATCCAAGAATTAGAAACATATACGCAATCACAGTTTGAGGAATTGAAGCAATTGATGACGGAATTGTCCGATAGAGTCTCATTCTCAGAGCAGAAATTGGATGATGTGTTGGCGGATTCAAATTGCCATCTCTACGTCATCATGGATAACGGTCATATCATCGGTTGTGCGACACTCTGTGTGTTTCATTCTCCTACGGGTACAAAAGCATCTATAGAAGACGTTGTGGTGTCATCAGCATACAGAGGACAGCATCTAGGCAAACAGCTGATGGAGCACGTGTTGGAAGCGTCGAAAACATTTGCTCCGATAGAATTGCATCTGACATCGAATCCCAAACGCACCGTCGCCAACATATTATACCAATCTCTCGGATTTGAGAGAAAGGAGACAAATTGCTATAGAATGATGAAATAGAAACACCACCCAGCACCGAAGGTGCGACACACCCCAGCCCAGGGTGTAAACCCTGAGGATGTTGGGAATATTGAGGATGTCGGATATATGAATAGATGTCACCACCCAGCACCGAAGGTGCGACACACCCCAGCCCAAGGGTGTAAACCCTGGGCTAATGAAAAACCAATCAAATAATAAAAATAATCGCTCATTATGGGCATAAAACAGTACAAAAATGTCACAATCATTAACAAAACAGTACATTCATCTCGTATTCTCTACCCAAAAGAGAGCCGACATGATATCGAAACAGCATTTAGCTAAAGTCCATGCATACGTGGCAGGCATATTGAACAATATCAGCTGCTCAGCCATATGTGTAGGAGGCACACCAAACCACATCCATATCCTATATGTGCAGAGCAAAACAATTACGTTGAGTGATACGGTGCGTATAGTGAAAACCAATTCATCCAAATGGATCAATGAGAACCTATATCCGTTTGCGTGGCAAAATGGATATGGAGCATTCAGTGTCAGTCGAGGACATGTGGAACTCGTCGCCAATTACATCAAAAATCAGGAGGCTCACCATTCTAAGACCACGTATCAGGACGAGTTCCGGCGAATATGTGAAAAGAATGACGCACAATACGACGAACGATATGTCTGGGATTAACCAGCAGCACCGAAGGTGCGACACACCCCAGCCCAGGGCGTAAACCCTGAGAATGTTGGGAATATTGCGAAATGTTGGATATATGAATAGATGTCATCACCCAGCACCGAAGGTGCG
>Ga0256871_1000059_pt1 | contig 33109 bp, 20 predicted proteins | sample RumenRJG_07RNA_FD_185439 | JGI IMG/M metagenome (GOLD analysis project Ga0256871, IMG submission 185439) | Metatranscriptome of bovine rumen microbial communities from Lethbridge, Alberta, Canada - Rumen RJG_07 (Metagenome Metatranscriptome) | ecosystem: Host-associated > Mammals > Digestive...
ATACAATGAAAGGTAAAAGTTTGGTTTCTATTACAGACTACAGCAAAGATGATATTTTAAGAGTGTTGTCTGCCGCTAAAGAGTTTGAGAAGAACCCCAATCAAATGATACTGCAAGGAAAGGTTGTCGCTACACTTTTCTTTGAACCTTCTACTCGCACACGTTTGAGTTTTGAGACCGCAGCCAACCGTCTTGGCGCAAGAGTCATCGGTTTCAGCGACGCTGCCACTTCCAGCACATCCAAAGGCGAGACCTTAAAGGACACAATTAAGATGGTGAGCAATTATGCGGATGTTATCGTAATGCGACACCATATCGAGGGAGCTGCAAGATATGCGTCTGAGGTCACTGATGTTCCTATTATCAATGCGGGCGACGGTGCTAACCAGCATCCTACTCAAACGATGCTAGACCTTTTCACTATCCAGCAAACTCAGGGCAGACTTAACGATATCAACATCACAATGGTTGGCGACTTGAAGTACGGACGCACCGTCCACTCGCTTATCATGGCAATGTCACACTTCTCTCCAACTTTTAATTTCGTCGCTCCTATAGAGTTGGCAATGCCTGAGAAATATAAGTTGTTCTGCAAGGAAAACAATATTCCTTTCCAAGATTTGAAGGAATTGTCACAGGATGTGATTGGCAATACCGATATATTATATATGACAAGAGTGCAGAAGGAACGTTTCTCCGACCTTATGGAATACGAAAGAGTAAAGAACGTATACACTCTTTGCGCCTCAATGCTAGAGAACACCCGTCCAAACATGAAGGTGCTTCATCCGCTTCCACGCGTCGGCGAAATCGCCAATGATGTTGACGATACACCACAGGCTTACTATTTCCAGCAGGCTAAAAACGGGATGTATGCCCGTCAGGCTGTTATTTGTGACGCTCTTGGTTTAATTTAATCTCTTGCTACAATGACTATCGACAATAAAGAATTAAAGGTCGCCGCTCTCAAAGAGGGTACTGTAATCGACCATATTCCTTCAGACAAGCTTTTCAAGGTGATCGCTATTCTTAACCTTAAGAATACACACAGCCAGATAACTTTCGGATACAACCTTGACAGCGCCAAGCTCGGCAAAAAGGCTATCATTAAAATCTCTGAAAAATTCCTAGAACAGACAGAGGTGAACAAAGTTGCTCTTATCGCTCCTCATGCAAAGATCAACATTATCCGTGATTACAAGGTGGTGGAAAAAATGGCTTTGAACTATCCACAGGAGGTTGTCGGAGTGGTGAAATGCCTGAACCCTAAATGTATCACAAACAACGAACCAATGAAGACTAAATTCCGTCAGCTTCACCCGTCAGCAGAGACATACGTCTGCCACTATTGCGAGAAGACTGTTGACGTTGAGGATATCGTTGTGTTGTAATGAAACTGACATTCAAGCCAGGAAATATGATATACCCAGTGCCTGCCGCACTGATTTCTTGTGGTGACGACGCTGAAAGCTACAACGTATTCACCGCAAGCTGGGTGGGCACCATTTGCACTAATCCTCCTATGTGCTACGTCTCGATTCGTCCGGAGCGACACAGCTACGAGATTATCAAGCGTACGGGGGAATTTGTCATCAACCTCACTTCCAAATCAATTGCCAAAGCCACAGACTGGTGCGGCGTGAAGTCGGGTAGGGATCATGATAAATTCAAGGAGGCTCGTCTGACTCCCCAAAAAACAACGGTGGTCAATTCCGTCTACATAGAGGAATCTCCGCTTTCAATTGAATGCAAAGTGCGTGAAATTGTGAAACTTGGCAGCCACGACATGTTTATAGCAGACGTGGTGAATGTGTTGGCTGACGACAAATATATTGATAATCAGACTGGAAGATTCCAGCTTGACAAAGCTGACCTGATCGCTTACTCACATGGCGAATACTATACGCTCGGAGAGATGATCGGCACTTTCGGATGGTCTGTAAGAAAAAAGAATAAAAAACAAAGAACTAAATAATGGCAAAATTTGTAATTGAAGGCGGCTACCGTCTATCCGGTGAAATCACACCGGCTGGCGCAAAAAACGAGGCATTACAGGTGATTTGCGCCACATTGCTTTCTGAAGGTGAAATAGAAATCAGCAATGTGCCTGATATCCTTGATGTCAACAACCTAATTCAGTTGCTAATCAACCTTGGCGTAAGTGTAAGAAAGATTAGCAAGGACACTTATATTTTCTGTGCCTCAAATGTAAATCTTAACTATATTGAAACTGAGGAGTTTGCCAAATCATGCACAATGCTCCGTGGATCGGTGATGCTTATCGGACCTCTTTTGGCTCGTTTCGGAAAAGCTATCATCCCTCAGCCAGGAGGCGATAAGATAGGAAGACGACGCTTGGATACCCACTTCCACGGTTTGATCGAACTTGGTGCGGAATTCAACTACGACGCTGAAGGCAGCCTCTACCGTGTAGGCACAAAAAATGGTCTGACCGGCAAATATATGCTTCTTGAGGAGGCATCAGTGACAGGTACCGCCAACATAGTGATGGCTGCGACTCTTGCCAAAGGCACCACAACTATCTACAATGCGGCATGTGAACCATACGTGCAGCAACTTTGCAAGATGCTTGTGAAGATGGGCGCTAAAATCTCAGGTATAGGCTCCAACCTGCTCACAATTGAAGGAGTGGACAAACTTAACGGATGCACACACCGTCTGCTTCCAGACATGATCGAGGTGGGAAGTTTCATCGGTATGGCAGCTATGACAAAGTCGGAAATCACAATCAAGAATGTCAATATGCCAGATTTGGGAATCATCCCGTCTGCATTCAAGAAAATAGGTGTGGATATGGAAATCGTGGGAGACGACATCGTTGTGCATGGCTCTACACCAATGGTGATAGACAAATTCATCGACGGCGGAATCCTTACTATTTCAGATGCTCCATGGCCTGGATTGACTCCAGACTTACTATCTGTATTCCTTGTTGTTGCTGTCATGGCAGAAGGAAGCGTCTTGATTCATCAGAAGATGTTTGAAAGCCGTTTGTTCTTCGTCGACAAACTGATCGATATGGGTGCGCAGATCATTTTATGCGATCCTCACCGTGCCACAGTGATTGGTCTTGGCAAGGGAGGCAAACTTCGTGGAGCTAAGATGTCGTCGCCAGATATACGTGCAGGTATCGCACTTTTGATCGCCGCATTGAGTGCGGACGGCACAAGCACAATCTCCAACATCGACCAGATCGACCGTGGATATGAGCAGATCGACGAAAGATTGAAAGCTCTTGGCGCACGCATATCACGTGTCGGATAATGTGTTCTATTTTATTTAAGTGTAATCATGAGAAATTGGACAACCATAAAAGAATATAAGGAGATCATCTTTGATTTCTACAACGGAATAGCCCGCATCACAATCAACAGGGAGCGTTATCGCAACGCTTTCACACCGCTTACTACCGCTGAGATGTCTGACGCATTGGCAATATGCCGTGAACATTCCGACATCAATGTGGTGGTGCTGACAGGTGCAGGCGACGTTGCCTTCTGCGCAGGCGGAGATATGCACTGCAAAGGTAAAGGTGGATATATCGACGAGGGTGGAGTGCCACGTTTGTCGGTGCTTGACGTGCAGAAGCAGATACGCAGTCTGCCCAAACCAGTTATTGCCGCTGTGAATGGTTATGCCATCGGTGGCGGACATGTGCTCCACGTCGTCTGCGACCTTACTATCGCATCTGAAAACGCCAAATTCGGACAGACAGGTCCTAGAGTCGGCAGTTTTGACGCGGGATTCGGTTCATCGTATATGGCATCAGTGATTGGTCAGAAACGTACACGAGAAATATGGTTCCTTTGCCAGCAATACACAGCACAACAGGCTTTGGACTGGGGATTGGTGAACAGAGTTGTGCCATTGGCTCAACTGGAGGATGCATATGTGGAATGGGCAGAGAAAATGATGGAATTGTCGCCACTCGCACTGCGTATGATCAAACGAGGATTAAATGCAGAGCTTGATGGTCAGGTAGGAATCCAGGAGTTTGCAGGAGACATGACAATGCTCTACTATAATCTGGATGAAGCACACGAAGGTTCGAAGGCATTCTTGGAAAAGAGAAAACCTGATTTCTCTAAATATCCAAAATTCCCATAACAACAAGATTGATGGCAATCATTCACCATCAATCATCAACCATCAATCTATTAAATGAAAGTTTCCATTACTCCATATAAACTGATTTTCAACGAGCGTGTGTTTACATCTCGTGGATCACTTGACGATCATACCGCATACTATATCAAAATCACCGATGAAAACGGCAATTCTGGTATGGGTGAGTGTGCTCCGTTATATGGATTAAGCCCGGAATATGGCGAATGTCTATATGATATTCTGAAGTCAAAAGCTGCTGAGTATGAGCGACATGGAGACTTGACAAAAATTGATTTCACGAATCTTTCCTCCGCAAAATTCGCATTCGAATGTGCTGAAATGCAGTTGAAAAACGGAAGTGAAAAGATTTTCGACACACCTTTCTGCAATGGGAAGGATGGGATACGCATCAATGGACTCGTTTGGATGGGGGAGATAGATGTGATGCTGCGTCGGGCAAAAGAAAAATATGATTTGGGATTCCGTTGCCTGAAATTCAAAATCGGCAGCAAAGACTTCAACAAAGAGATGAATCTGCTCAAAGCTATGCGAGCAGAGTTTGGCAACACAATAACTATGCGTGTAGACGCTAATTGCGCCTATACACCTGATTTTTATCTACAAGAGGTGGAGCCTGTTCTTCATTCTCTTGATATCCATTCCATCGAACAGCCGGTGAAAGTAGCAGACGTTGCTGGTCTTACATACTGCTGTGCGAAAAGCCGAGTCGACATTGCACTTGATGAATCGTTGATCGGGACAAAAAGTGCGGATGAGATGGCTGGGTTGCTCGACACTGTCAAACCTCAATATATCATTTTGAAACCGACATTATGCGGTGGACTATCCGGTGCCAATCAATGGATAAAAACAGCCAAAGAGCGTGGCATAGGCTATTGGGCGACATCAGCGCTTGAAAGCAATGTCGGTCTGCTTGCCATCGCACAATGGTCGTCGACTATTGGTGTGGATATTCCGCAAGGACTTGGCACAGGAATGATCTACAGCAACAATATCGACAAAGGTCTGCATATAGAAGGCGAAAAACTATGGTGGAAGGGAACAACAGGCAAATGAGATTCGCTATCCTAGTTTCTTCCGACCAATTCTTCGACGGGATATTCCAAAGTGCGTTGCTGAAAGAAAACAGCAACGGCTCTTATGATGTCGTGCGCCCAATATCTTTCGGCGACTTTGTAACAGAAGAACTGAATGAAACAGAAAAATTGTTGGTGCAAAAAACAACTAACTATCTGCCTGAAACCATTTTCAAACTGTTTGTGCGGAAATCAAAATACTCTATATCCGTATACAATACAGAAATGGCAAAGATGAAAGCCGTCTACGATGACAAGGCAAACCTTCGTCGCAACGAATCCATTTTTGCAAAAATCCTCAACTATACTGATTCACAGGCAAAAGAAATATATTCAATTCTGGCGGCAAATCCTGATATTCTTCTTGCAGTGCGTCAACCACACGCAAAACAGATCCTGCAATCTGATATTTTCACAATCACAGACGAGAAATCTGTGGTTCATCCTAAATTCTCATACCTTCCAGACGGTTCTGTCCGCTATAGTATGAGCATTTCCCATTCAGGACAAATAATTCCACTCAGCAACATTGAAAGAAAAGATGTGAAGGTGGTATGCACAAATCCATGTATGGCGGTTTTTATGTTGGAAAACTACGCATTTACATACGGATCCAGAATTCTTGTTTTCGAAAACGCCAAATCAACGATTCTCAATCCATTTTTTTCTAAGCCATATATTGAGATCAAACAAGAGAATGTGGACAAATACTGTCGCAGTTTCATTTCAGAAATGCTATCGAAATTCGACGTCATTCTTGAAGGAATCATAAGTGAGACAGTCAATGTTTTTCCAACTCTAAGGCTGACAATAGATAAATCGTTGAATAACCAAAGCATTCTCCGTCCGACGGTGGAGTATAGATTTAAGGAGGAAGATGCCAACGAAAACAATAACATTATATTCAAATATAATCTTGATAATTCCGCTAAAGGAATTGAATATGTAGGAATGGCGGATGGTCGTCCTAAATTCTTCATTGTGAAGAGAAACACGGACATGGAGAATAGCATTCTCGAAGATGTGCTGGAGACGGGATTGACTAAATACGACAACTATCTGATATGTGAAGACAATAGTTCAGAGCATAATATATATCAGTGGATATCAGATTATAATGGTTTGATTGACAATGTGATAATAGATGCGCCTAATTTTATACCATTGGAGCCTCGACTTGTTTATCACCACGATGTCATCGGCGACTGGTATGATCTGAAGATGTTCGTTGAGGTGGGAGAGGAGAAAATTCGTTTCAAGGAAATAGCAATGCTCATAAAAAGTGGCGAGCATATCTTTCATTTTGGAGACGGCAGGTTTTTCATCATCCCCGACATCTGGTTCACAACATACGCCGATCTTGCCAAGGTCGCTTCTGCATCCAAAACAGACGATGTGAGATTGCATCGCTCGTCTACAGCACTGCTTGAGACAGTGTTGGAAAAGAAAGAGATTCCCACTCTGACGAATGTAAACGTGGAGGTTCCAGATTTTGTGAACGCATCATTACGCAAGTATCAGGTGGAAGGATTCCATTTTCTTGTAAACCATTACATATCGGCCATCGGATGTATCCTTCTTGACGATATGGGATTAGGAAAGACGTTGCAGACGATAACTATGTTGGCATACGTACACCGTGAAAGTGTGGAAAGACGGAAAAGACAACCGATTCCAACATCCGCACCGTCTGACACGACACAAATGACACAACGCTCATTGTTCGATGATTTCGAGCCGACTCCCGTCGCTGAGCAGAATATCCCGTCTACTAATGACGAGACAAAAAACTTGCAGGCATCGCTTGTCGTTGTCCCTGCCGCATTGCTGACAAACTGGAGACGTGAATTTGAAAAATTTTGTCCGTCGCTCACCGTCTACACTCATGCGGGAAAAGAGAGAAAGAAAAATCTGAAATTCATTTTCAAGACATACGATATAGTATTGGTTTCCAGCAATCTTTTCCAAAAAGACTCACATCTATTCGTGGAAATGATGCCAGAAACGGTGGTGATAGACGAAAGCCACAAACTGAAGAATGCCAACACGAAATTCCATCAGGCAATGCGAGGCATCAAACCACATTTTGTAGTAGGATTGTCTGGCACACCGATTGAGAACAGCATCGTCGACCTGCATTCACAATTTGCCATCGTCAATCCATATCTTCTCGGCTCACTTTCAGATTTCAAGAAGACATATATGAAAGGCGACGAGATTTCCGCCGAATCACGAGAAGCCATCGGACGAATCATCGCCCCACACACATTGCGACGCACACGAAACGAAGTGCTTGGCGACCTGCCACAGCTGACCGAAATTGTCTGTTCACTTGACATGGACGACAAACAGGCGGAAATGTATGAGATAGAGAAGAGCGCAGCCCGCAATGAAGTGATGAAAATAATCAATTCAGAAGACTCCGGAGTGAAAGCACTCACAGCGCTGATCCGTCTGCGTAAACTCGCGCTGCATCCAAAGATGTATGAAGAGACATATAATTCAGACAATCCTAAGACACGATGGATCATAGATTTCCTAAAAGAAGTGCAAGAGGAGCATCATAAAGTGATAGTTTTTGCCACATTCTCCACATATTTTAACTATCTTGCAAAAGAATTGGAAGAGGCAGACATTTCATCGCTGATATTCACCGGTGAGACAAAAAATCCAGACCAGGTGCTCGACAAATTCCAGAATGATGATTCAGTGACGGCATTGCTCACCACGTATCAAAAAGGAGGCACCGGATTGAACCTTACAGCAGCGTCGTATGTGATCCACGCCGAACAATGGTATAATCCGCAGCTCACAGACCAAGCCACTGCCAGAGCACACAGAAGCGGACAGACAAAACCAGTGACATCATACCATCTGCTTCTTAAAGACAGTATTGACGAGAAAATTTACAACCTCGCCAAGAAAAAACGTGATGTTGCCAACGGCACATTGGATATGGCCAAGATGTCGGCAGAAATGGCATTGGACTTGATTTAATGGCTGGCTTAAAGCTGAGGCAGAAAACGAGGATTGTAAGGGCTATGTTTGATTAACATTGGCCCTAACACATTAAAACATGAAAAATATAAGGAAATGAAATACATATCACTATCATCGTCATCAAGTGGAAATTGCTATTTAATTGAAGACGGTGATACACGATTCTTAATAGATGCTGGATTATCAGTAAAACGTATAAAAGCCCTTTTGGCGGAAATAGGGGTAGACCTTACATCCATCAAAGGAGTGGTGCTTACACATTCGCATCGAGACCATACAAAAGGAGTGCCGACATTAGTTTACCGATATAACCTGCCCCTATACTGCACAAAGTCGACACTGCAAGATTTGGAAAAGAATACAGGCAGAGAAGTGGACAGAGCATTATGGAGAGAAGTAGAGTCGCATAAAGAGTTTGAGATTGGAGGATTCACACTTTTGCCAATGCCCGTCACGCACGACACAAGAGACTGCCACGCATACCTTGTGAAATTGGGAGAGAAGACACTTACACTAGCCACCGACTTAGGAAAAGCGACGGAAGAACTGATGGAAGCAGTGAAAGTTTCCGACCATCTTATAATCGAGTCAAACTACAGCGAGACACTACTGCAAGTAAGTTCATACACTGCATTTCTACGAGGCAGAATAGATTCCGACTGTGGCCATCTGTCAAATGTTCAGACGGGAGAGATTGTTGAATACGCATGCAAAAAGGGTAGAGTGAAACACATTCATCTGGCTCACATCTCCGCCAATTCCAACACACCAGAAACAGCGTTAAACTATTCAAAGAAATTTGTGCCAGACGGAGTAGAGATAGACACATTACCACGAAAAGACAAAAGTGAAATTTGGGAGATATAGACGACTCATCAGAAAGATACCATCATACAACCCGTCTGGAAGACGATATCTCTGTAACCGTGGGTGTCGAGGGAGCTACGCAGTAGCGACTGGCACCCGCGGCTCTCGACAGCTGGCACCCGCGGATCAATCCGTCTGGAAGACGGTATCTCTGTAACCGGGGGTGCCGAAGGAGCTACGCAGTAGCGACTGGCACCCGCGGCTCGTATGTGGGAGCTACACAGTAGCGACTGGCACCCACGGATATCGACAGCTGACTGTCACACAGTAGCTGACACCCTCTGTGCACGGAGGAGCGACAGCCACCACGACTCACACAGTAGCCACTATACACTCATGGTAGATGCATCTCTCGATACCATACGGGATCTACATCTGCTATGCCATAAGACCATCCGCTATGCCATAGGACCATCCGCTATGCCATAGGACCATCTGCTATACCATAGGACCATCTGCTATGCCATAGGACCATCTGCTATGCCGTGAGTGCCACTTCACTCTGCCGTGAGTGCCACTCCGCTTCGCTCCGTTCGGCACACACGGTTACCCAAATAGCGTCTTCCAGACGCGAAGTGTTTTAATCATCATCTTTAAGAAATAGATCAGTCTTAGGATCAAATCTCCATTCTGCAAGCATAGATTCATACTCACTGCGAAATTCCACACATCTGTGATGCACCTTCTGATTCATTATATAGTGTCGTATCATCTCTTTGTCACGCTCACAATACGTGAATGCAGCATAACCGTTTGCCCAACCATTGAACATAGGAAATTTTGACTTCTGTGATTTAAGCCATTTGCTTGTCTCCGTTTTGAGAACCTTCATAAATTCACTTACAGCTATATCCGGACGGATAGCAACTAACATATGCAAATGATCACTCATACCTCCTATGCGAATCAACGTACACTGCTTTTCTTTGCAGTAGCCATGAATATACGCATAGAGTTCTCGCTCGTATTCTTCTGTTATTGAATGCTCAGAACGTTTGGTTCGCCAAACAATGTGATAATAAAGAACAACATGTGCCATTACTAATAATATTTATGAGATAGCATTCAGTCTACCTCTGGTTACTAATTCCAAAATCTAAAGAGTCAAGACCACAACCCGTCTGGAAGACGGTATCTCTGTAACCGTGGGTGTCGAGGGAGCTACGCAGTAGCGACTGGCACCCACGGATCGTATGTGGAAGCTACACAGTAGCGACTGGCACCCGCGGATCGTATGTGGGAGCTACACAGTAGCGACTGGCACCCACGGATCGCAACATACGCATTATTCCTCTGGTATGGGTAAGTCGTATGGAGTCTCATCCATTGCCTCACACATTCTGTTGATGAAGTCTGCTGTGATGGCGGTCTTCCACTTTGTTGTCTTCACCGTACGGGTGAAATCAAACGTAGGATCAAAACGGTAGTTGTCTGTTGTGGCTATCTTCACATGCTCATTATCGTCGTCGACATACCAAACCAATTTGTCTGGTATATCATTGAATGGTGCTTCCGACACCAAAATCTTATGTAAATCTGATTTGCAACTGTCTAATGTCTGCTGCAAGATTCCCCAACGCTTCAAGTCATACTTGCGGATCATCTCTGCTGTAAACTCAAATGCTCGCTCATCTCGGATCACGTTGGTCATCTCTTCGTAACTACGTATATTCGCTATATACTTATCTAATGCCACCGTCAACACTGAATCAGGTGCGCCTGTAAATGCTCGTTTCCTAACCTCTTTCAACGCTTCCTTGGCTTCTGAAGTAGCCGTATGCTCCAATTCAGTCACACTCTCGGCATACATCAAAAGGACATCCGCATATCGGATAACAGGCAAATCAACTCCTGAATATTTCTGCTTTCCTGTGATGACGGGATTAAGCCATTCTCTACGGAATTTGCCAATTGAAATATTGTTTGGCGACACAACCTTCTCCTTACCAGAGCCTTCATACTGTGTGACAGATAAGGAAACATCGCGTCTGACATCAAAATGATTATATTTATGGAAATGCGACGCTGGGACTAGCACTCCGCATTCGCTTGAACCGTATGGAGAGCCATCAGCATGTTTCTTGCCTACAAAATACCCAAGTTCACCGCTATTGCCTTTCGACATCGCTATCTCGAAGATAATCTCATCACTGTTCTTATACGACATTATCTTGCGGAAAATCTGCTCATAGTCCGACTCCAAAGCATAACGCCCTCCATCAATCACCTCCTTACACCAATTTTTCGCCATCTCAATATAGTCGTTTCGGTCGGACGGTGCTGATTTGTGATCATCCGTCATGTGGAATCCAGCGCGATAAAGAGCTATTCTCGCTCCTAATGATCTTGCCACATCCTTTGAAATTCTTGATGGAGAAGACGACGATGCAGGAAGCAGCTCGATCGCCTCTGTGATGTCTCTTAAAATATGGTCGAGGATTTTTTTACGGTTTGTTTTAGATGTATAGTCTGAATTTGAGTCGATTATGAAAGGCACATCTCCCCATGAACGGACCAATTCATAATAGAGTAGAGCTCTGATTGTGAGAGCCTCTCCTTTGTATCCTAAAATTGTTGTTCTGTCATCATTTGAAGACGAGAGTAATTTGCTGCCGTTGACTCCTTCTATGAAATTATTAGCCTCTCTGATAGCAATATATAAAGATTCCCAAACAGATTTCAATTCGGTGTTGTATGGGGTGGCGACATATCTTGCAATCGCGCGTCGGCCATTATCAGTGTCGCCACTAATACACTCTGTATCAGAATTAAGACTGAGATAATACGACAATTTCTTGCCATACAAGTTTCCTGATGACAATCTCACATAAACGCCATTCAAAGCCTGCAAAGCAAGCGGTGTGGCATCAAAAACCTCAGTTTGGGATAGGGTAGACGGGGATGTTGATTCAAACTCATCTTTACATCCGGTATTAGCAATTAAGAGTGATGCGGCAACAACAGAAGCCACGCATCTGTTTTTACAAATGCGTAAGATTCTCATGGTAGTTGTGTTAAATTGCCTATATATCATCACTTAATTATTTTTCGATAGCCTTTTGCCATCAGCTAACTCACCAACCCCATTTCACCTGCAATCTTGTGCATCAATTCAAGAGCCGCATTACGGTCGTTGGGAATAATTCCGTCTAAAATAGCGTCTTTAAGCTTTTCCTTTATCTCTCCCACCTGACGGCAAGGAGGCAGATTGAAGGTTGTCATTATCTCGTCGCCTGAGACAGGAGGCTGGAACATACGTATATGATCCTTCTCCTCGATCTCTTTCATCTTTTCACGGAGATTCTCATAATTCTTATGGAATCGTTCTCGCTTTAAAGCATTATTGGACGTGATATCCGCATGACAGAGAATCATCAGATCATCGATATCATCTCCAGCTTCGAAGAGCAGACGTCGGATTGCACTGTCAGTGATGTCATCTTCAATCAGATTTATCGGACGCATGTGGAGCAACACCAGTTTCTGCACATATGCCATCTCATTTCCAAGCGAAAGAGTCAGTTTTTTAAAGATCTTTGGCACCATTTTTGTGCCGACGTATTCATGACCATGGAAACTCCATCCATGTCCGTCCTCCCACTTCTTGCATTTAGGTTTACCTATATCATGAAGCAAAGCCGCTATTCTAAGCCACTCATTGTCGCTCACCTTGGCAGTAGAGTCTACCACCTGCATTGTGTGGTGGAAATTATCCTTGTGACCTCTGCCGTCTCGCGTCTCAATACCAGAAAGAGCAGCTATTTCAGGAAGGACATGCTTCATCAAACCAGTGTTGAGCATGTGGTAAAGCCCGACGCTTGGACGCGGACTCTTCATGATCTTCACAAGTTCATCCTTCACTCGCTCCATAGAGATGATCTTGATTCTCTCGCTATCCTTAACGATTGCGTTGTAAGTGTTTTCCTCAATATACATCTCGAGAGTCGACGCGAATCTTACGCATCTCATCATTCGCAACGGGTCATCGGAGAAAGTGATGACGGGGTCGCATGGAGTACGAAGGATCTTGTTTTCAAGGTCAGACAGACCATTGAACAAATCTATAAGTTCGCCCTTCTGTCCGCAAGAGAGGCGGATACACATGGCATTCAAAGTAAAGTCTCGACGTGTAAGGTCATCTTCAAGAGTGCCAGGCTCACATTCCGGGTTTCTGCTGTCGTGACGGTAGCTCTCTTTTCTTGCTGTGACAAACTCAAGTTCATTTTTTCCCCATTTCACCTGAGCCGTACCAAAAGTCTTAAATACAGAAAGATGAGCATACTTACCAATTTTATTCTTGACTGCAGTGCTTAAAATTTCGCTTGAATCTTTACCAATTGTAAGGATATCTATGTCCTTGCTTGGACGACCAAGAATAAGGTCTCTCACATATCCGCCCACCACAAACGCCTCAATACCAAGGCTTTCCGCGATTTCAGACACTAATTGTATACTCTTATCTTCAAATATTTTGCAAAAATCTACCATCATCAACTAATTACGCTGGCAAATTTAGGAAAAATTTATAAAAATAGGAAATCATCTTACATATTCCACATCACCCAACAATGCCTTGATAGCTTCTATGAATCCATGCTTAAAGATTTCGCTATGTTGGTATTCTTTATATAGAGATAAATCACCTTTGCGTTTTCCTCTCATTATTCGGTCAATGATAGTTATCATTGCCGAATCAACGGCTTGTTTGTCTGGATTTCCCACAACAAGTGTCTTGTAGTCTTCATCTTCCTCTACAGCTTTGGCTACTCCCAGCAACTTTGTTTTCTGGTCATCAGGAGATGCATTCCAACCCTTAAACCAACGCTCGTTGAATTCCTGAAGTATCTTATCCAACGGATCTTTAGGCTCATCTTCTCCTTTTCCTGCTGTGACCATTACTGGTTTAAGTGGATCAATCTCCGTCTCTTCTGCATCCAATGATATTGATTGATTAAGAGATGTGCGACGTAAACCATAGGTGTTCAAGTCTACTGAATCCAAAAGGTCTTTCAGATCTGTGGCTCCAGGTTTTTCAATTATAAGTTGAGGAATCAGATAGCGTAGGAACCAAAACAGTTTCTCCCAATCCAATTTTTCGTATGGAAGAATGGCTGCGACTTTGCTGTAAACTTTTACAAACTGCTTACATTTCATCTTAAAGTCTGGTTTTCCATTCTCGTCCCACTCAATCTCTTTATTGAATCTATCAGCACAAGTGTCTATGATTGGAGCCCACTTATCAGCTTCCTCACCATGCATATAAAGATCCATAAATTCATCCACCTCTTCCATTTCAAACACACCGAATGACAACAATGTATTTTTTAACTGATGCAACACGTTAATATCCGTAGCCTCAGAAAGAGTAGTGGCTGTATAGAATGGGTCGAAAGCGCTCTTGATACCTTCACTCTTATTATAGAAGTCAAGAATAAAGAGATCCTCACTCAACTTCCCTAAGTCTGGAGCTGCACGATTAAGTCGGGAAAGTGCCTGCACTGCCAACACTCCGTCAAGAGGTTTGTCGATATACATAGCACATAGTTTTGGCTGGTCGAAACCAGTCAGATATTTATTTGCCACAACTAAAATACGATAGTCATCAGAATCAAAGAATTCAGGAGTCTTGTTTTCTGGGAATCCGTTTAGTCCTGCTTCTGTATACGTTTTGCCATAATCAAAAGTTTCAGCCACCATTGCCATGTCTGCATCACCAACTATCTTTTTGTAAGCAGGAGCGACGTCGCTTTGTACCATTAACGGTGGTTCCGGTGCTGATTTTTCATATAATGGGACATCCTCGACTTTTGGGGCGTTGATAGACGGCTTGTTGGACAATACCTTTTCTCCAGAGAAAGCTATAAGTATCTTGAATGGCATCTTATACTTCTCAATCAACTTGTTGAGCGCCTGATAATAAAGAATAGCACATTCAATGTCCTTAGTCACAACCATTGCTTTAGCCTTTCCGTTCAGTTTATGACTACGGAAGACTTTTGCATCAAAGTGTTTCAGCATCACATCTGCCTTAGCCTCAATAGTCTTTGGCTCACGCTCCACAGCCTGGCGAAGCAGTTTTTGAGCTTTTGCATTGTTGTATTCCGGATTATCCTCAATACTTTTTGTAAGCTCGTAATAACCTTTATATGTCGTATAATTAGTAAGCACATCAAGGATGAAACCTTCCTCGATAGCCTGCTTCATGCTGTACAAATGGAAAGGATGGAATTTTCCATCTACGTCCTCAGATCCGAATCGTTCCAAAGTCTCCCTCTTTGGAGTTGCTGTGAAAGCAAAATACGAACAATTGCTGCTCATCTTACGATCCTTCATCAGTTTCTCTAGGAGTGCGTCTGTATCACCGCCATCAGTGTCGCCATCTTTCTGCACCGTCGCATTCAATTTATCAGCGGCAATTCCTGATTGTGATGAATGAGCTTCGTCGATGATGACAGCGAAATTATGGTCGGAGACGTCAGAAATCGCGTCGCATATAAAAGGAAATTTCTGGATTGTGGTGATGATTATTCGCTTATTGTTCTCTATAGCCTCCTTCAAATCTTTAGAAGAGTCGGCATGAGCTATAATCTTATCACTCTGTCCGAACGCTTTGATATTATCAGTGATCTGCTTGTCCAATATTCGACGGTCTGTGACGACAATCACGGAGTTGTAGAGTGGGGCATCAATAGCCTTTGCTCTGACGGCATCCATAGAATCCGGGCAAACCTTGATCAACTTGAATGCAAGCCAAGTAAGGGAATTGGACTTTCCTGATCCGGCAGAATGCTCGATAAGATACGTCTTTCCAACACCTTTCTCAGCCACATCAGCAATCAATTTTGTAACTACATCCAACTGATGGAAACGAGGGAAAACCAGCTTCTTGGCATTCTTCATAATATGAGGAACCTTCTTCTGAGTTTTAGCCTCATCATAATCAAATAAGACGTAGTTCATGATGATGTCTGAAACAGTCTCCTTCTGCAAGACCTCTTCCCATAGATAGGCAGTCTTGTATCCATTAGGATTAACAGGATTCCCTGCACCCTGACCGTTAGCCAAACCTTTGTTGAATGGCATGAAGAAAGTTTTATCGAGATTGAGTTTGGTTGTAAAGAAAACTTCGTCTTTATCCAGAGTGAAGTGAGCAAGGCAACGTCCATAGTTGAGCAACGGCTCCTTTGGATTACGCTCATACGATTTATACTGTTTCTGACCGTCGTACTTAGCCGTCTGGTTAGTCCAAGGATTCTTCAATTCAAAAGTGAAGATAGGCAAACCGTTGACATACAGCACCATATCAATCTCCAATCCAGGATTCTGGACAGAGAATGTTTGCTGACGTGTGATAGAAAACTGGTTTGACGCATAGTCCGTCTTCGATTTTTCAGAATCAGCCGCGGATGGTTTGGGATAGAACAGAGATAGTTTGATATTATCCACCTCCACACCCTTTCTAAGCACCTGGATGATTCCGAAAGTCTTAATATCGGCATCTATCTGCTTTTCGACGGAAGACTTCAGATCCCTGCCGACATGTTTATCCAGCACCTCTTGCTGAGTGGATTTCAGGAACGACCACAAACGACGGAGATCCAGAGCGACTTTCTTATCAAAATCATTTGGCAAACCCCAATAATATTGAGAAGACGACGGAGTTTGAGCATCAGGATTCGTGATTCCCGACGCCTTACGCTCTTCAATAGTGCTGCCGACGAGAGCTTTCTCAATCAGAGCCTCAAAAGCCTGTTCGTTAGTCTTGCTTGTAGTCATATCCTATTTATAATTAATATGCAATATTTTATACCCTCAATAGCCAGAGAAAAAATACTTAACAAAATTAATTTTATTCTGATGTAATCAAAACATTTTTTCTACTCTAATTTCTAAATAAATAAAAAAGCACTTTAGAGTTAGCATTCATCGTTTTTTTCTTTTATATCCAATAAAATCTTGTTCAATTTTTTTGAGAATATATTTGATTCAGGCGTATTTTTTTCTAATATATTATTTATTAATTCATCATGATTTTGATTTAAGACAAATGATTTTATATCATCATTTGATAAATAGTAAATCCATTCTGGCTTAATCTTACTATTTTCCACAGAGTTTGGATTTAAGAAAAATTGATATAGAGTATCGTTAATCTGGTTCATTCTTGTAGATAATTCATCATCATTAATCTTCTTAGCCACTAATGATGATATTCTTGCCAAATCAATAGAATATTCAGAATCTTTGTCACCATTTTCATTTCTAAAATTAATATAAGATTCTATATTATGTGAATTCAATAATTCACCACAATGTGTGGATGCTATTAACCAAAATAATAACCAACAAACTTCATCGTACTTTTCAAAATTTGAAGATAATATCCAATTTTTAATCGATTCTTGATTATTTACAGATACTATAGGATATAAATTATTGGCTATGAATAGCGAGGTCTCAATAAGATCTGGAGAATTAAATAGAGAAATTTTATCTAGTTTCAAATAAAATTTATTTTCTTTCATGTAATTCGAGATTGCGTTAAAAAGCGATTTACTCCAATCTTCTACCTTATATAAATTAAAAATTTCATTGGCTTGTACATCCGTAATTTTAATTCTTCTTTTTTCTATCAATTCTTTTAATACACTCATATGGATGTCGGTTCTCCAATTACTTAAATCGTTTTTAATCAATATATTTACAATCAAATCAATATTACCAATTAAATTGGTTGCATTATTTATAACCAACATCAAATTAGTAAACCTTGTTTCAAATAAATAATCATCAATATATTTGCGGATTTTACTTTTATTAAACAAGTTTCCTTTTGAATTCTCATCTATGTTATTAATACAAGTTTCTATATAACTAACAGCATCTTGTGATAACAAGATTTGTTCAGTAACATCAAATCTAAATATTTCGCTTAGTGTTTTTGTATCAACACAGAATATCATTAACAATAACAAATCCTTGTCAACTTCTTCCAATCTAGATTGTATAAAAATATCATGAAATTTTGTCTCTTTTGTTATATGAGAAATTAAAAGCCCCCTTATTCCAGATTTGAATACTTCATTAGAATATTTATTGTTGGCAGTGATTACATAGTTGGCATTACTAAAGTTAAATACTCGATGAATTTTTGAGATTAGATTTGGAATCATATCGTGAGATGACCACCCTCCTATATCAGCTCTTTTTTTATCTTTTATCAGTTTTTGTTCTAACTCTTTTGTATCTGCTAAAACATCCAAATACATATGAAAGTTAGCAATATCATTGAATAATGACTTTAGATTATCTGAAATATTAAGATTCGCTATAAGTTTATTGAAATTAAGATTTCGTATATTATCCAAATCCTTCTTTATATCAGAATCATCTTGACTTTCATTTCTAGTAACATTAGCCAACATTCGTTGACTAAATAAACACAAAAAATACAAAATGTGATTCGATGATTTACGATATGCTTCACTTAACTGATTGTACTTTTTGAATGCTTTTGTATATTGTCCAAGACTCCAATATGCAAATGGCAATTCCAAATCTGTTGAATTGTATTCAATTGGTTTGTCAATGATTTCGTTCATTCGTTTATTGGCGTTTTCATAATCAAATTCATAAATAAAATCTATAGCATCATATTTTTTTTTCTTAAAATATCGCTTAAAACGTGCCGTTTTATACAAATTCAATTTGTCAAAATCGTATATTTCATTTTTACAAGCAACATCAAGTAAATAATTAACCTTATCTACACGCCCTTTAATTATTTGTCTAAGTCCTTTTTTAGTTTTTATTTGTTCTGCAATAGCATCAACTTGATTAGACAATAATTGAAGTCCTCTTGAATAAATATTGAAAAAACTAAAATATTCTTTTGGTATTAAATATTTCATTCCAAAAATTAAATATGGAATTTCTGGAGTTATCTTTGAAAAAATGTCATACAAATTATCAATGATATTATTTGGAATAGTCAAATCTCGCTTTAAAGTAATCAATTGATTGTATACATCACGACCTTGTTTGGGAAGAGAATCAACTTCTGATTTTGATTCATCCAAATAATCACGATCAAGCCATATTGGATAAATACCTTGCATTTGTAGATATCTTTCATACACCGAATCATTTGAATAATCAGCCAACATATAGACTCTATTTGTATTTTCTTTTAACACACACTTTACAGTGTTCAGCAACATTTTTAAGTCTGGATCACTGAATGAATAACCAACACATAAAATTGTTTTAGTGGCAAATAATGACTGTACAAGACTAGAAATCAACGGAAAATTATTAAAATAGTTCAAATAGTCATCTTCTGAAAGAACAATATTATTGTCAATAAAGTCACCATGCATCTTAATGATATATTTATTGTATAAAGCATAGGGAATATCTTGATCTCTTCTAATTGTACTAAAATGACTGCCTATTAATTCTGAATCGAATTTTTCTAATAAATCGTCATAATTTGTTGTGATTATATGACATGGGTTCAAATCAAAAATAGCCTTATGTATTTTATTAGGAATACATTTACCATATTTCAATACTGTTTTTACCTTATCTATAGTTAATTTATGCCCAAATGTATTTTTATATAATTGGGCAATTTTTAATGCATCATGTTCATATTTAATACTTTCAGGAAGATCTTTTTTCATTTCTAAAACAAGATCGTTCCATACAGGAACACCAGAATTTCTTGAAATTCCAGCCCCAACAATAATTACAAGATTGTTATTTTTACTAGCGTTGTATATCGAATTTGCATATGCTAAGTTTACATTTTTCATAGTTGATCTAATTATATTATTATACATATTATCTTTTTTCCCCTTACACCTGTGGCATTGCCTCACATCGCATCTTATCCACACATGATTTCTACCTTCCACCTTGGCGGAAACGAGTGGCACGAAGTGAATTGACACGATATCCCACAGCTATGATAGCATCAATGTTGTAGAACTGTGTCAGATAATTTTTGCCATCAGAAGCAGTTGCCGAGATTTTCTCGGTAACTGAATCCTTCACTAATTCTCCTGAAATAAAGATATTTTTCAAATGAAGACTTATATTGTCTGTAGAACAACCATATAGCTCCGACATCGCTTTCTGAGTACACCAAATGGTTTCGTCTTTCACCACAACCTGAACATTGCCATCTTCTTCTGGCAAGTTATATAAGATGAAGTCTATCTCTTTCATATCAACTTACTTTTACCTTCCCCGTCACCACCTCATTGATTATTATCTGCTTGCGCTCCTGGAGAAGAGAGATTTGCTTGTTTGCAGCATTTATAGCATTATCAATCGGTTCGCAGATTGATTTTATTTTGTTGACAATCTGCATTTGTTCTTCAATTGGAGGAATTGGAAGCATTACTGCACCAACTTTTTCTTTTGTGAAATGAGGAATTGTAGCTTTGTTGCATATAAATTCAACATATCCTTTTTGATTTATTGTCTGAAAAAAATAACAAATAAATCTGTTATCCATATTCGAGTTTCCTCTGACAATCATGATTGAATTTTGTATAAAGACTTCCATATCACCATCGAAAACGGCAGATCCTCCAGCTCCTGCACCGCCTTCAACTATCAACATATCTCCATTTTGAACTCGATATCTTTCTCTTTCCTCTTTTGAAAAATACATCATTTTGAGATCAGACAGATCAACATTTCCGTAATGAACATCTTTTGCACATAAATACGGATATTTCTCTGTGGGATTATTTGAAAGCATTTTTCCAAGAATTATAGTTGCTACTTTTTTTAGCGAACAAACTTCCCATCCTTCCGGAATCTCACCAATCCAATCCACACCGCTATCCTTCATCTTCACATTTGGATCGAGTCCTTTGGTGACGGCATTGTTGATGATGATCTGCTTCCGCTCGTTCAGCAACTCTATCATCTTCTTCTGCTGCTCTATGGCGGTGTCGATCTGGGTGGTGACGGAATCGAGATAAGAGGCTATGGCATTCTGCTCGGAAAGAGGAGGAAGTAATGTTAAAACCTGACCAAAATCATCCGTGTACATACGCCATCTACTAGGAACTACTCCAGTAGAATGTCTTGCAAATTCAGATAAATAAAGAGGAGTTTTATATAAATAATGTAAAAAATGTGGATTAGCCCCACCTGTCATTTTGTATGTACAATAGGCAGGACTGACAATACCATTATGTTTAGATACACCTAGACCACCCAACCATGCAAGCATAATGTTTATTACCAAATCATTTTCTTTAACTATCTTATATCCCTTTAAAGACTCGCTTCTCGAATCTCCTTTTGATGGTGTCACTCCATCATATTGAGATACTGATAATAACTCTTCAGTACCATTCTCAGATGTGGCAAATTGTTCCTGCCAAATATATTTCGATTTGATAGTCTCCCAATGGCTCGGAATTTCTCCCAGCCATTTCACACCGCTATCTTTATATGAGCTATATTTTTCCATACGCTATTCAGTGATGATTATCCAACAACCTTCTTTACGGCCTCCCTTACGGACTATTTTGCCTTTCCGCTGCAGTGATTCTAAATCTCGACGTATTGTTTTTTCATTGACTTTTAACTTTGTGGACATTTCAAGTAGTTTAATGTTGCCATTCTTCCTAATCATCTCTAAAATAAGAAGTTCTCGCTCGCTTAATGGCTCTGATGTTTCTTTCTGGACATCTTTCTGGACATCTTTCTGGACATCTAAATTCCTCCAAATCCTTGCTGTGAATTGGTTGCCAGACGCATCATTTTCAAACTCAACACGGACATCCTCTTTTAATGATCTTGGCACTCCGAATCCAAGTCCTCGGTATGTCATGGTCTTGCTACAAAAATTGGCAAGCAGTGGATTTCTGGCAAAACTATTGCCTAATTTTATCTCTTCAATAGTCAGTCCGCCCGCTAAACTTCCGGGATTTATAATTTCTATTCGATTGTCAAACACAAGCAAACGAATAGCTGCAGGTTTTAGCAAATCCCTATGCACTAATGCATTTTGGAGCGTCTCTTCCAACACTATTTCTGGAATTTCCAATTTTCCAATGGAATTGACAGACTGTCCGTCTTGTTTACTTTGCAGACATGATTTCAACCACATCATTGCCTGTTCAAACATTTCTGGCATTGTGCCCTCAATATCCTTAGACGAATGGTATTCCGTAGTCAATGGGCTGTTCCCTACAAACCATACTGCTTTTATCACATCCACAGGACGGAATTGCTGCGGATTTTGTGCAAAAAACAACGCACCAGCAGTGGTAAGTTGCCCTTTGCTGTCGGTAATGTGAATATTGCGAAGTAGTGTTTCTGGAGTATCTGTAAAATCATTGATTCTTTTTTGATAGGTCCGTTCAAAAAATCTGTCTAACGCTAATGTGTCGATATCATTCACAGAACTGTCTGGAATTCCTTCTTGGTCTGGATTATACTTTTGAGATTGCTGAAAAAGAGACAGTATTTCGCTATTCTCTGTCACTCTTCGCTTGTCTGCGCCTTGTTTTACCCAAATCTCACCCGTTAGGTTTTTGTATGGTTTATTATTTCCCTCTTTTACATGACAAACCAAAAAATGCTTTTCTTCAATCTTCACCACTTCGGTCTCTATATAGATGGTCGGACGGATTTGTTCGTTAGCAGTATTTCCTAATTCGCGTGAAATTGTCTGCAGTTCGTCGTACGTCAACCCATAAAGATTCCCAGTTTTATCTTCTACGCCAAAAATAATCATTCCACCTCGTGAGTTGGCAAAAGCCACCATTTCATCAGCGATTTTCTTTTGTGTAGTAAAATTCTGCTTGAATTGCACAGTGGTTGTTTCACCACAAAGTATTATATCTTGCAAATCCTCACTTGTCATATCACTTCAAATTAAATAACGACTTGATGAATCCCTGGCTCTGCTCGTCGAGAGCAAGAATGTCCGCCTCATTCTCTTCAAGCGAACGAAGTGGGGCAGGTTTGTAGAAATATTTGTTGAAGCTGATCTCACAGCCTATCTTGGTAGGTGGTAGGTTGATCCATGCGTCGTCGACATACGGACGGACTTCTCTCTGGAAATATTCGTAGATGTCTTCTTTCACAGGGATTTTCTCACTGTCACGAAGGTCACTGTCGGTCTCGTATTCGATATAAGTGTTTTTGTCGCCCTTTATATAGCCATAGTCTGCAAGCATATTCTCGTTAATGCCATATACACTCTCCAATTTCTCTATATCCTTGCTGTTGGCTTTGTGTATCTTCTTCACTACCGGCTCTGCATTAGGATCTGTTTCAGACATCACCTTTGCTATTGAATTAAGTACAGAAGCTGACACCTTGATATCCAGACTCTTGGCTTTCTCCACAATCAAGTCGGAAAACTTATTGAAATTCATGTAGACTTCGGTGCCGATGGCATGCATAAGTGATTTTGCCACAAGCTGAAGATCATTTCTCTCTTTCCATTTCTTCGGGTCGACGTGGGTGGCGAGCTTCTTATCCGTCATCTTTATCTCATTCTCATTCAGATACTCCTTGATGTTCGGAATCTCTGAATCAAGTCCGTCAAACACTCGATTTCCGTAGGTCTGGTATAGCCATTTGCTCATTTCCATATCAGAACTGTCGAACAGCATCTCATCTATCTTGAGAGCGTTGAACTGGCTTTTCAGACGCAATGGTCGCTCAATCGTGACATTGTAGTAGCGGAAATCATCACCGTCGAAGATCTTAGATCCAAGCTTTGTCTCTTCCGTCGCCTCTTGCTCCACGAAATCCATATACACCTTCAATATTGCTTCTCTGAACTGGTCTGAGATAGTGCAATTTCGTGATCCCTGATTCTTTCTCAATTTTTCAAACGCCTGGGACGCATCAATAAGCTGCACCTTTCCCTTACGGCTCTCAGCCTTTTTATTTGTCAGGATCCATACGTATGTGGAGATGCCTGTATTATAAAAGATATTGTTAGGCAATTGGATGATCGCATCCACCAAATCATTCTCAATCAAGTAGCGACGGATATTGCTCTCACCGCTTCCCGCATCTCCAGTGAAAAGTGACGATCCATTGTGGATGGAAGCCACTCGAGAGCCCTGAGGCTGAAGATCAAGAGGTTTCATCTTGTCGACCTCCTCCAAAATAAATAGTAGCTGACCGTCGGATGTACGTGGAGTACAGTCGAGAATCTCCTCGTCGCCAGCAAAATTAGTCAAAGGAAGTTCGAATCGGCTGTCGAGCAGAGCCTTGTCGTGATAAATTTTCTCTTTGTCTGTTTTCCACGATTTTCCGTAAGGAGGATTGGTCAGCATATAGCCGAACGACTTGTCGGCGAATGAATCCTCTGTGATAGTGTTGCCAAGATGCATTCCGCTCGGATCCACGCCCTTGATGATAAGGTCGGACTTGCAGATAGCGTATGTTTCAGGGTTTATCTCCGTACCCGACAATTGTATAGCTGAATTTTTCACTCCGATTCCAAGCAAATACTCACGTCCTTCGGTGAGCATACCACCCGAACCGCAAGCAGGGTCATACAGAGAGATTATCTTAGGAAGATTATCCTTCACTGGCTCGAAAATAAGATGTGCGAGCAGGGAAATGGCATCACGTGGAGTGAAGTGTTCACCAGCCTCCTCGTTGTTTTCCTCGTTAAATTTACGAAGCAGTTCCTCAAAGACGGTGCCCATGCCAATATTTGAAAGGGCAGGGAGGAGCAGACCATCAGGATCAGTAGCGTCCTTGTCTGTAAGGTTGATACGAGGATCGGTGATACGCTCGATCATCGAGAGAAGACGGTCGTTGTCAGCAAGCTTACGAGCCTTGCTGTAGTATTCAAAGTTTTTCAGCACATCACGGACATTCTCGCTATAGCCATTCAGATACTCCACAAAATTGTTGTAGAGAAGATCATTATTGTCCGCAGCCTGGGATTTCAGACGGTTCAATGTCCACTTGCTTGTGTTGAAATAAGTCAGACCAGTAATATCGGTAAGGATGCCCTCATCCAAATCCTCCAAGCCACCGTTCTCCTTAATCTCATCCTCTACCTCAGCTTTGGTAGGTTCTAGCAGAGCATCAAGCCTGCGAAGCACCACCATCGGTAGAATTACATCACGATATTGACCACGAAGGAAAACATCACGTAAAACATCATCTGCGATATTCCAGATGAGCGAAACAATTTGGCTGTGGGAACTATCCATATATTAAAAGTCTGTCGGGTTTATTTTGTGTAAAATTATTGAAATTTTGCGAGAAACGAAAGACTTTTTGTATTTAAGCGACGATTAATACAGACTACGTAAAATGTCATCCCCAACAATTACGCATTATGAATTATGAATTATGAATTATGAATTATGAATTACGAATTACGAATTCCCTCTATACTCACTCGGTGTCACTCCGTATTTAGCCTTGAACACACGTGAGAAATATCTTTGGTCGGAAATACCAATCTCGATGGAAATCTGCTGGATATTCATATCTGTGGTCTTCATCAATTCCACGGCTTTGCGTAGTCTGACATCACGGATCACTTCATTTGGAGTCAGACTGAAATATGTCTTGCACTTGGCGGATAGGGCAGTGCGTGAGATTTTCAACTTGTCGGCAAGAGTATCCACCGTCGCATCGAAATCCGGAATGATCTCGGTAATGGCGTCGATAATTGAGCTCGCCTCACGCATGTCTGGCGAATCCGCGTCTTTCTTCTCCACCACGATATCCTTGTCGGCCTCGATCAATGATTTCTGATAGAATCGCTGAAGCATCTCTCTTTCGGAAATGATGTTGGCTATCCTTGCTTTCAGATATGCCATGCTGAACGGCTTGGTAATATAATCCGTCGCTCCGGTTTTCAACAGATCAAGTTTGCTCTGCATATCTGTCTTAGCTGTCAACATCACCACAGGTATATGTGAAGTGTCGGCAAAACCTTTGACTTCGGCGCAATACTCCCGGCCATCCATATGCGGCATCATGATATCCGTTATCACCAGATCAGGCAAAAATTCCTTCGTCTTCTCAACTCCAATTCTGCCATCTTCCGCCTCGATCACAGTGTAGTCTGCAGACAAAGTATCGACTATGAAGCGTCGCAACTCCGCATTATCCTCATTGATAAGAATTGTGTAACTACTATGCGAATGGGTGCTTACAGTTAGTGTGGAAGTCTCGTCGTAAACATCTTTCTCCACATACGACGCATTGCTCATCGGAATAGTCACTGTGAATTTCGAGCCTTTTCCTTTCTCGCTGTCGACGGTGATTTTTCCACCATGTTTGTCGACAATCTCCTTTACAATCGACAGTCCGATGCCTTTGCCGAGCTCCATATTATGGCTGTTTGTCATGAATCTGTTGAAGATCGACGACAACTCTTTTTTATCAATTCCACAGCCGTTGTCTGTGACTGTCAAAACCAGATTTGATCCGTCTGATGCCGCTCCGACGATGATATTTCCGTCGACAGGTGTGAACTTCATCGCATTCGACACAAGGTTGATCATCACCGTCTCCAACTTATCATAATCAGCAACGACAGGAGCATCACCAACATTATTCGCAAAAGATAGGGTTATATTTTTTTCTTGCGACTTTGTCTGGAATATCTTCGAAAGACTCTCAAAAATGTCTGAAATCTTAAACTTATTAAGATTAAGCTCAATATGATGGGATGAGAATTTGCTGAAATCAAGCAATTGGTCAATCATCTTCGTCATTCGCTGAGTATTCTTCCTCATCACACCAACCAGTTTTTGCTCGTCATCCGTAAGTGTCGGGCTTGAACTCAATTTCTCAATCGGAGCGGAGATCAGCGTCAATGGAGTGCGTATCTCATGAGAAATATCTGTGAAGAATCTCATCTTCTCCTCGCTCAATTCAGCGTCGAGCGCGATTTTAGTACGCAGACGATAGTAACGTGAATAAGCGAACATAATTCCTGCGACAACCGCACATAGCATCAGAAAATATAGGAGATAAGCCCAAGGAGTCTCCCAATTGGATGGTAAGACGGTGATATTCAATGTCCTTTCGTTACGACTCCAATTGCCATCACTGTTGGTGCATCTGATAGTCAGTTTATAATCGCCGTAGGGAATATTAGTGTAAGACGCTACTGGCTCGTTCGTATAAGTCCATTTGTCACTGAATGGATACAGACGGTAAGCGTAACGTACTTGTGTGCCGGAACGGTAGTCGGTGCTGGCAAAACGGATAGAGAAATCTTTATTGTCGTGCTCCAGCTCCACATTGCTGACTGTATTGATGTCGTCCATATTCTCATCTGCATCCTCAGCGCTCTTCAAAAATCTGAACTCCGACAAAATGATGGACGGATCGTATTCAATCTGGTTCAATTCGGATGTGTTGACTATATAAAAGCCTGAATTCGACGCAATTGTCACCATGTCTTTCGTATGACGCTTGATCGAATTACTACGCAGTACGGCTCCGTTACCGAAGTTAAAATACTGTGTTTTGTCGTTCTTGCTGTTTATCACAACAAATGATTTCTGAGTCAAAACACATATTCTTGAATTCTTGGTAGGGAAGAGAGCCAACACGATCTCAGAATCCAACGGCTCTTTTATAAGATCCAGTTTCTGCAACTCCAAAGGCACACCGAGCATTCTGTCGCTTCCACAATAGTATATTCCTCCGCCGAAAGTGGAAATCCAAATTTTATGCTCGTCATCTTCCTTAATATCAGTAATATATGAATACTGAAGATTTGTTGTTTCTGAATTATAGAAGAAGAATTTGATATCGCTTGGTTTGTTAAACTGATTGTCCAGCAAAGTGATACCATCTGGAGAGCCCAACCATACGACTCCCTGATAGTCTTCAAACAGACAATTTATCTTGAATAGAGTAGGAGGGTAAGAATATTTCCATTCATTCTCCATCGTGATGAAACTATCCCTTGCGGATTCCACAAGCAGCATCAGACCTTTTCTCTCAGTCGCCACCCATAGATTTTTACGTGAATCCTCGAGTATATCCGTAACAATACAGTTTTTCTTCTCATATTTAGTCGTTTTGTATCTGTCACCGTCCTTTGTCACCCTGTAGACTCCGTTGTCGCCACCAAGCCACACACCTCCATGTCGGCTGATTTCAATAGTGTTGATCTTGTCAAACTGAGTGTGGAAGGCTTCAGTCGTGCCAGTCTCCGACAAAAAACGGACATTGTCATTCGGCGACATTATTGCGACTTCCGAGCTCTGTAATGCGATCCAGATGTTGCCTTCCGAATCTGTGGCAGTGCACACAACGTCATTGAATGTAGAATAAGAATCAACAGTTGTGATATTCTTGCGTATGAAAGAGGGGTTTCCCTCCACTTTCTTTATTAAAGCACCACCTTCAATATTCCAGCTAACCCCCACAGTATCAGCGGCATAAAAGCTGTTGATGTTGAGCAGTTTGGGATTCACAGCGTCTACTTCATCCACCTGCCCATACGGAATCTTCAATATTTTGTTTGGGGAAACAAGATAGAGGTTTTTATCCGCATCAAGTGAAATATCAGTGACATAGAAAAAATCAGATGCGTTGATACGTTCAGGAGACGGATAAAGTCTGAAACTTTTATCTTTGGCAGAAAACAAAAAAGCCTGGCCGTTATTGTTGAGCAAGGCAAACGTAGTGTTGTCAAGGCATAAAATCTTTGTAAACTGATTACTAATAGATGTGTTGTAGTCCGACGGGTTGGCACGGTAGGTTTTGAATTGATAGCCATCATACCTGCAAATTCCATCAAGTGTCGACACCCACACAAACCCATCATCACCTTTTGCCACACCAGTAGCCATAGAAGGCAGACCGCTGTTGTGCTCCGAAAACCTTTCGGTGTGCATAACTTCGGCATTAGCATGTAAAAGAAGAAAAGAAAGGATCAGTGTAAAGATTTTTCTGAATGACACTATTTCTTCAATAATTTAGTTGTTGTCAATTAGGCACCACAGATTTTCATTGCAAATTTGCTGTAGCTGAGAGGAAAAAAAGCATCATCTCATTTACGACAACGAAATCATTTGAAATAAAATCCCCTTACAGACGGGAATACGCCTATAAGGGGGATTTTTAATGCTTATTGATCAATTCCAACGCAGCATCGAGGATTTTCAAATCATCCAGCTCGACAAAGCCACCGTCGGGGCCTTCTTCATGATGAACGCCAGAGATTGTAGGCACACCGTCTTCTGCAGACGCATGAAAGTAGAACCTCACTTCGTCTGCGGTAATTCCCAAACGATTCGCGATGATGTCGATTGCTCCATGAGGGAGATTGTCGCGCAACATTCTGAATTCGGTATACGTTAATCTCTTTTTCATCTAGCGTTGAAATTTTATGGGAATTCAAAATTCTTAATTACGAATTATGAATTACGGATTATCTATCAAAGCTTACTCTCTGACCCTTCTTCTCGTCATTGATTTTACCCTCGTCATAAACAAGATTACCATTGACAAATGTCTGAGTCACCTTATACTGAAGCTGTTCGCCGACCATTGGCGACCAACCACACTTGTAAAGCAAATCTTTCTCTTCGATTGTGTACGGATCATCCGGAGAAACGATCACAAGGTCAGCATAGTATCCCTTTCTGATGAAACCACGCTTCTCAATCTTGAAAATCTTAGCCGGATTATGGCACATCTTCTCCACAACCTGCTCACGGGTGAAATTACCCTTCTTTGCAAGCTGCAGCATCATTGGAAGTGTGTGCTGGATGCTTGGAATACCGGAAGCGGCTGTCAAAGCGTCGCCCTGCTTCTGGCTCAATAGGTGAGGGGAGTGGTCAGACGCTACTGTGTCGATGCTTCCCTGCTCAAGTCCCTTAAGCAGATTCTCACGGCTCTTCTCCTTCTTGATTGCAGGATTACATTTGATCTTTGCTCCCAAACGGTCGTAGTCTGTCTCATCAAACCATAGGTAGTTAGGACAAACCTCAGCTGTGATCTTCTTGTTTTCTATATCAACATTACGCTCAAACAAAGCAATCTCCTTCTTTGTAGACAAGTGAAGGACATGAAGCTGAGTGCCATGCTTCTTTGCAAGGTCGATGACGAAAGAAGTGCACTTGTAGCAAGCGTCGGACGAACGGATGAACATATGCTCCGAAATAGGCACCTGACCCTCTGGATATTTTGCCTTGATAGCCTCTGTATTTGCCTTGATCATAGCCTCATCCTCATTGTGAGTCACAACAGGAACCTTGGCTGATGCGAAAATGTCCTCTAGGCTCTGCTTTGAGTTGACCAACATTCCGCCAGTGCTGATACCCATGAATATCTTGACTCCAGCCACCGACTTAGGGTCGATATTCTTTATTTCATCTACATTATCGTTTGTTGCTCCGATGTAGAAACCATAATTGGTCAAACACTTCTTGCTTGCGATCTCAGCCTTCTGCTCAACCAATGCGGATGTTGTAGTCTGAGGATTTGTGTTTGGCATATCAAACACAGTAGTGACACCTCCAGCTACAGCTGCACGGCTCTCACTCTCAAAATCTCCTTTTTCTGTAAGACCTGGCTCACGGAAATGAACATGAGTGTCAATCACTCCAGGCAAAACCCATTTGCCATCGGCATCGATGACAGTAGCATTCTTCAGCACACTGTCTGGAATATTGTCTCTAAAAATTTTGGAAATCTTCTCTCCCTCGATTAATAAAGATCCTTTATATGAGGTGCCGTCGTTAATTATTTTGGCATCCTTGATCAATATTGTACTCATATATTAAATAGTTTTTCCTAATTTCTAATTCGATTTATTTTGTTTCTGCGGATATTTCTTGAACAGGCTTCTCAGACGTAATCCCATCACACCAAACAATGCCTCTCCAAAAATGCCACCTGACATCTTCGACACTCCCAATACACGGTTGATGAAAATGATAGGAACTTCCTTGATGGTGAATCCACATTTGTAAGCAGTGTATTTCATCTCAATCTGGAAACCATAGCCTTTAAGTTTGATTGTATCCAAACCAATTGTTTCCAATACTTCACGACGGTAGCATTTGAATCCCGCAGTGGTGTCGTGGATGTTCATTCCTGTGACTATTCTTACATATTTAGATGCAAAATACGACATCAAAACTCGTCCGATCGGCCAATTCACAACATTCACACCCGTCACATAACGAGATCCGATCGCAACGTCCGCACCTCCCTCGTTGCATGCCGCATACAGCTTTCTCAAATCCAACGGGTTATGGGAAAAGTCTGCATCCATCTCAAAAATGAAATCGTATTTTCTTTCGATTGCCCACTTGAAACCAGTCAGATACGCTGTACCAAGACCTAATTTTCCTGGTCTTTCTACAATAAACAGACGGTCGGAAAATTCATCCTGCATCATCCTCTTGACAATGTCTGCTGTGCCGTCTGGCGAACCGTCGTCAATGATCAATACATGAAAACCCTCAGGCAGTTCAAAAACCGCCCTGCAGATGTTTTCCACGTTTTCTTTTTCATTGTATGTCGGTATAATAACTAAGCCGCTCATTTTATTTACCTATTTCTATTGCAAATATAGTGAAAACAATTTAATATAAAATCGGTTTGCCATTCTATTAAATTTGTTTTTAAACATAAAATCAAAATTTACCAGGTAGAGACGTCACAATGTGGCGTCTCTACAGACATCACAATGTGGCATCTGTACAGACGTCACAATGTGGCGTCTCTACAGGCTTTGGATTTCAATATTTCATTATTTTATGGCAAATCGGACATCTCAGACAGTTGCTTTTATCGCAATAGTTTTTCCTTAACTCTATCAACGCCTGACTCTCCGACGCATCTCTCACATCAATGCCAAGTTCCGCCCATGATTTAGTTATATTGTTGATTTCCGCTGGCACCGTCTCCAAAATCTCTATCGCCCATTCTTTCTTTCGATTATCATTAGTCTGCACTCCATATGCAAAGACAACAGGTGCGACAGCATTGATTATCAACGCATTCTGCATCTCAGTACCAATTTCTTTATTTCTCGCCTTGCTCTCTTTTCCAAATTTGTAATGAGTGAGCCAATAATCAGAGACCTCCACATCAAACATCTTCTTTATATCTTCAATGTCACAACAGTCGATAATATGCGTGAACATTCTAAGGCGACGGAAGAGAAGTTGGGAAATCTGTGATATTCGGATAGTTGGGAACGACGGCGGACGCATCTTGCTGTATCTCCACTCTGTGCCGTTCATTCTTTTGATATCGAAGGTAGCCGACGCGGATTTATAAAACAGACGCAGACGTTCAACGTAATCATCATCTCCGTCGTCAAGCATTCCTGCGGCTCCATAGAGTAGGGCTTCTATCTTGTACTCCTCATCCGCTTTTTTTCCGATTATGTCGAGCGGTACACGTTGGGCGAGTGTTTCAAACGGCTGTTGGTTGACATTTCCTCCCATCGTCCGGCAGATGAGAATATAAAGCATCTCATCCCACGTCGTATTCAGATTCTTGATATTTTGAAGCAGAACATCCGCACGTCGCTTCATCCGCTCAAACAATAAAGCACTGAATCTCAAACGTATATCTGATATAAATTCCGTCTTCCAATATTGGGAACATTTTATATCTGCAGGCGACGACGCGATATCCTGGGCTATTTTAGAGGCTTTGTCCGATATTCTAAGCACCACCGTCGGAATACGTTCTCCATTCTTACGCAATATAGCCTCATCCGCTTCCGCCACCACATGAAGGATAACATTGTCGTATCTGCCATCCGCATCGTGGTTATGCCTCATCCAATCTGAAGATTTGACATGAAGCTCAACATTGCCCACCCATGTGAGACGGTCGATCCTGACTGTCGCATTGAAAAAATCCGGACCAGCCGACTGATTATGCATACCAGGATTGATTATTTCGACGGAATCCCCATCCGTAGTGACGAGCGGTTCCTTATAAAGCCTATGCTTCCAAATGTACTGTAATACCTCTTCCTTCATTTTTATTAACACTCG